>ODAI012037016.1_pt1 | contig 57590 bp, 49 predicted proteins | sample 1539321 | NCBI WGS metagenome assembly ODAI01 (sample SAMN02144231, study PRJEB22623) | gut metagenome | biome: sheep rumen | host: Ovis aries | place: New Zealand | reverse complement strand
CCCAACAAGAAGTCCAACACTGTATTTATCACTTCCATGGTGTCATCCGAACAACTGGTCATAGTTGTCATTGGCATAAAGACAGCCATCAGAATGACTAATTTTTTCTTTAGAAAATGAAGAACCATATATTTGAATTTTATTATTTAATTTCAATTTGCTTACTTTCAAGCACATTCACTTTTACCGCATTCTTGACATTCGCACCTTCAAATAACGGCTCAATTAAAAAGTAGCAGTTATTTGCTGACAAACCTTCGAACTGCGACTGGTTAAATCGTGACTTTCCCAATATCACAGATTCGTCAAGTCGCAATTCTTTGCCAAACTTACACGAAAGCATATCCAGCTCTTCCATACGGACATTGTTCATCAGCACATTTCCTGAAAATTGGCCATAGTTTATAAGGGCGCGTCCTTTTACATTTGACATCGACAAATCTAAAATCGATTCGCATACCACATTGCTGAACTGGAAGTTTGTGCATTGCATACTTTGTAGCATACAGTCTTGCTTGAATTGGGCGTCCATCATATTTACGCCACCCAACGTCCGTAAATCTACCATCGAGAACCCCTTCTCGGCCTTTACTTCCCACAACTGCACACCACTTCCCTTCACAAAAATACTGTTAAGGTCAGCATTTTCACGGAAAACCGACTGTGCAAGATTTAACGAGCCCCCGATAGAGGTGTAATTAAAGTCTACCGTGTTACGAAAATCGCACGCACGGAACGACACATTGTTATCGAACCGGGCTTGGTGTGAAATCTTGCCCTCTTGCGAAGAACAAGTCACTTTGCCCAAAAAAACACATTTAACAAAAAGGATTTCTGGCTTGACAGTATGCAGCATTGAACCGTTCGCATCGGCACAACGCTCTTCTATCTTTGTGAAGTCAAGATCGTCGGAAATGATTTTATCTACTAACTGGATATTTTTCCCTTTATTTATCTGTTTTATAATATCCTTTGCCTCTATCATTTTGTCGTCTTTTGCAAAACCACACGAGCAAAGAAAGAACGATATTACAGATAATACAAAAATCTTTTTCATACAATTTAGAATAATACAGCAAAGATATAAAATCTTATACAAACACTTTGCCATTGTATGAAAAAACACTCCATTCTTTATTATCTTTGTTCATTCTATAAAAAAACGAATATGTACAATAATACTACACCCATCGTCAATGTTGGCATTATGTCTGACAAGAAAATAGAATTTGTTCTTAATAAATCGTATTTATTGAAGAACAACGGGGCGTCTTTCATTGGCGAACAGGTGGTTGAATTCAATAACGGTTCCGTTCTTTTTAATGGCGAATCTTTCCGCGAATTGGTCTTTGAACCTCAAGAAGAGGCTGCTTCTTTCGATTTGAAAGATGTAACAATAGGTATAAATTTCCATTGGCAACAAAAAGAGAACCAGCGTTTTGAGGGCGGACTAAAATTTATTGTTGAAGAGAACCGGCTAACTGCTGTCAATACAATCGATGTTGAAAAATACCTCACTAGCGTTATATCTTCGGAAATGAGGGCGACATCTTCTTTCGAATTGTTAAAGGCCCATGCGGTTATTTCTAGAAGTTGGCTGATGGCCCAAATTAACAAGCAGGAAAAAAAAGAGAACGACTCCATTTCAATTGAACGTAACAACGAACTGATAAAATGGTACGACCACGACGACCACAAAAACTTCGATGTGTGTGCCGATGACCACTGCCAACGTTACCAGGGCATAACGAAACAAACTACCGACGCGGTGGTTAAGGCTATTGACGCTACTAGAGGCGAGATTTTAATGTCTGATGGAGAAATTTGCGATGCCAGATTCTCTAAGGCTTGCGGCGGGGTTAGCGAAACCTATGAAAATTGTTGGGACGATACACCTCACCCCTATCTGGCCAAGGTTATTGACAATGAGACCGAAACATACCAGCCGGCGGCTGATTTAACTAACGAAGAGAATGCTAAGAACTGGATTTACAACGGCGACAAAGATTCGTTCTGCAATACAGTTAGTAAACGCATTCTAAGCCAGGTGCTGAACAACTACGACCAATCGACGAACGACTTCTACCGTTGGCAGGTACAGTATACTCAAGAAGAAATTCAGAACGTCATTAAAACAAAGAGTGGTTTCGATTTCGGTGATATAATTGATTTACAGCCTGTAGAGAGAGGCGTTTCTGGCAGACTTGTACGCTTACGGATTGTGGGGTCAAAGAAGTCGCTAACGGTTGGCAAGGAATTGGAAATCAGAAGATGGTTATCCCCTTCACACCTCTATAGCTCCGCGTTTGTTGTGGAACGCGTTTTCAAAGACAACGGAGATGGCACTCCAACCAAATTCATCTTGAAAGGTGCCGGTTGGGGACATGGTGTTGGACTGTGCCAAATTGGGGCTGCCGTTATGGCCGATAAAGGCTACAATTACAAAGAGATTCTGTTCCACTATTACAAAAATTCTGCGTTAGCACGCAATTATGGACGTTAAAGCGACTTTTACTCTTGTTTTTATTTATTTTTGCAACCCTAAGATGGCTTAAATTATGAGATTCAAGATAAAAACATTCTTGTGGTCAATAACTGCAGTTATCATTGTATTCTTTTCGGTGATAGGGTTACTCTATTGGCAGAGAAACCACATTATTGAGCACATCGCTAAAGACAAATTCGCCTATATTGAGAAGGACAGAAATGTGAAGATTTCTTTCAGCCAAATGTCCTTAAAAGGGTTGGATAACCTTTTCATTGAATCGTTTAAAATTCAAGAGCCGGGCGACACCACTTTTCTCTATATCGACAAAATTGACTGCAAGCTAAGCCTGATTAGCATGCTGAAACGCGAGGTCGTTGTTACAAACTTGTGTATCAACGATATCAGACTGAACGTTATCGATGAATATGGAAACAAGAACTTCGACTTCCTACTCCACTCTAAATCGGGCAATAACAGCGTTTCCGACGAGGTTAGTAGAAAGTCTATTTATGAAAAGATTTCCGACTACCTTAGTAAAGCCTTCGATATCGTTCCTGAAGATTTAAGAATCAGAAATATGGAAGCCTACCTTGTACATAACCGGTATAAGGCCAAACTCTCTATTCCTGAATTCAACGTGGTTGAAAACCAGTTCAACTCGCTGGCCGAACTAAACTGTGTGGGCAACACCTCACAACAAATGAAGTTGGCCGGCAGCTTTGCCAGTAAAAACCACAGCATTAAATGCAACATCAGCTCCGCTAACGAAGAATCTCTGCTAATTCCTTTTATCGACACTCTGTATAGTGCCAATGTCAGAACCGACACCCTTCTTTTTTCCTTTGAAACGACAGAGGAAACAAGCGACCATATGCAAATTGCCGGTAACCTCGGTTTTACGGGGCTGAATGTCAACTATTGGCGCATTTCCGACAGGGAGTTGGCTATTGGCAATGGTTCTATCGACTATTTTGTGAATATCCACGACAACTATTTCGAACTCGACAGTGCGTCTACCATTCAGTTCAACAAACTAGATTTTCACCCCTACTTGAAAGTGGAATTACAACCTGCTTTGGAAGTTACCGCTTCAATAAACAAAAACACATTCCCTGCAGAAACTCTTTTCACGTCTATTCCGAACGGACTCTTTGTCAACTTAGACAGTATTCAAACAACTGGCGATTTAGACTATCATTTCTTCTTCCACATAAACCAAGACAGTATCGACAACCTTCGTTTTGAATCCCAGTTAAAAAAGCATCCGAACTTCCACATTGTCAAATTGGGAAGAACCGATTTCAGGTATATCAACAACTCTTTCAGTTACGATGCCCGAGACCAGGGAAAGCTTGTACGTACTTTCAAAATAGGGCCCGAATGGAGTAATTTCCGTCCTTTAGACTCAATATCTCCTTATTTGCAGGCGGCTGTCCTAAGTTCGGAAGATGGCTTCTTCTATAGCCACAAGGGCTTCTATGAAGGCGCCATTCAGTATTCGCTCGCACAAAACATCAAACAACGCCGTTTTGCGCGTGGTGGAAGCACCATTTCTATGCAATTGGTTAAGAACGTGTTCCTCAACAACAATAAGAATATCATGAGGAAACTCGAAGAAATTATAATTGTATGGCTAATTGAAAACGAACGGCTCGTCAGCAAAAAAAGAATGTTCGAGATTTACCTCAACATTATTGAATGGGGACCTAATCATCTGGTTTATGGTGCCGAGGAAGCCTCACAATTCTATTTCAACAAACATGCTAACCAATTATCTATCGAAGAGTCGATTTTCCTGGCTACGATTATTCCTAGTCCGAAACGCTTTATGTGGAAATTCGATGAAACTCATAAACTGAGACAGTCGATGGACTACTATTTCAAACTAATTGGAGGCAAGATGCTTAACCGGGGACATATTATGAGCGAAGATTACGAAGCTTTGTCTAAAGACAAAATTATCGTCACCGGACCAGCTGTTAAATGGTTGCCAAAACTCAAAATTGAGCCCGCTGTTGCCGATTCTATCATCTCGGAAGACGAGGGCGACTCCCTCATCAAACTGGAGGAATAACGATGAAGATTTTCAAAACATCTCAAATAAAGGCGTTAGACCAGTATACGATAGAACACGAGCCCATTTCTTCTTACAATTTGATGGGAAGGGCTGTTCAAAGGTTATTCGACGCCATGCTGCCTTTACTTGAAAGAGAACGCAAAGTTATTGTTTTAGCTGGACCAGGAAATAACGGAGGCGATGCCCTTGTTTTAGCGAAAATGCTGTGTTTGATAGGGCAACCTGTCGAGGCTTTCCTGTTCGACAACGGCAAACTCTCTTCCGACTGCCAACAGGCGAAAAACGATGCGCTCCGATTCGGAATCCAAATTCACGAAAATGCGATTGAGGAACTTAAACCTGCTTCCGACGACCTAATTATCGACGGGTTGTTTGGCGCGGGCTTGTCTCGTGAGATAACCGGATTGTATGCTGATGTTATTCGCTTGGTAAACGGTTCGGGATGTGAAATATGGGCTATCGATATTCCCTCTGGCTTAATGGGCGAGGATAACAGCACAAACGGAGAGGCGATAGTGAAAGCAAATAGAACTTTTACCTTCCAGCAACCTAAACTGTCTTTCCTTTTTGCAGAGAACGAGACATTTGTCGGTACCCTCCAGGTCATTAATATCGATTTACATCCTCTAGCTATTAAAAATACCAATAGCGACTACTCTATTCTTGAAGTAAACCAAATAAATTTACACCCTAGAAATAAGTTCTCACACAAGGGCACCTATGGTCATGGTTTACTTATTGCAGGTAAATACGGAATGGCGGGCGCTGCTATACTTGCAAGCAGATCCGCATTGCGAATGGGTATTGGGTTATTATCAACACACATCCCTTCGCAGATATATAATATAATACAAAGCACTGTACCTGAAGCAATTATAGATATTGATAAAAATACAGAGTGTTTTAGTGGTGTTCAAAACATTTCCCGGTATTCCGCTATTGGAATTGGGCCTGGTTTGGGTACCAACGGCGTTACGGCTCAAGCCTTGCGACAAACATTAGAGTTGTGTCAACACGATACCCCTTTGGTTATTGATGCCGACGCTCTCAATATAATTGCTCAAAATAAGGAGTTATTAAAACTGTTACCTCACAACACAATAATCACACCTCATCCAAAAGAATTTGACCGTATTTGTGGGGACTCTCGAACCGGATTTGAACGTTTGTGCAAAGGAATTGAGCTGGCTAAAGAATATCAAATCATAGTGGTCATAAAAGGAGCTAACACAAGTATAGTGTTTCCAAACGGGAAAGTGGTATTCAACAGTACTGGCAATCCGGGTATGGCTACCGCTGGCTCTGGCGACGTGTTAACAGGCATTATTTTGTCTCTACTGGCGCAGCATTACTCTCAAGAGGATGCTGCCACTTATGGCGTATATTTACATGGTTTGGCTGGTGATATTGCCGCAGAAAAGCTGTCGGAAGAGTGTGTGACTGCCTCTGACCTAATCGACAATTTGCCGTATGCCATAAAACAAGTGAAGAACAAGAACTACAAGTAAGGATTATTCGTTTTTTCAAATCCAATTGTAGAACTTGGCCCATGACCAGAATAGACTTTGGTTTCGTCTGGCAATACTAGCAAATGCTTGCGTATACCTTCTACCAACAGTCTTTGCATCTCATACGGATCCCCTCCAGCCAAATCGGTTCTGCCAATACTTCCTTTGAACAGTATATCGCCAACAAATACGCAAGAATCTTTCTTGTCGTAAAAAGCCAAATGGCCCATTGTATGGCCTGGTATGTGCATAACATCCAATTCTATTCCATCAACAGCAACAACATCTCCAGCTTTTAAAAGATGAACTAGAGGCAACGCCTCTAAATGCTCTGAAAAATCAGACATAGAAAACGAACGCCCTACCAAACCGAACATTTGGGCGTAACTGCACATATTCTCTAGAAGCGGCTCATCCTGTTCACATGCCGATGCTCCAACTCCATACGTTTTTTCTATAAAGCGGTTTCCAAGAATGTGGTCCACATGTAAATGTGTGTTTAACACATACTTGATGGTAAGGTTCGAATCTTTTACATATTGTTGGAATTCGTTCCTCTCTTTCTCATAGCAAAACCCTGGATCTATTACTATGGCCTCGCCCTTATCGTTGGATAAGACATAGCACTGTTCCGCAAAATCGTTACATGTAAAACACTTTATTTTCATATCTCAATCGGTTTATCTTCTACCCCTTTTAAAAATGGTACAAACTCGCACTTCTCCTTCTTTTCTTGCTGATATTCGCAGTCAGAAAGTCGGGTAATCTTATAGATGTGCATCTGTTCTTCCCCAAAAGGAAGTACCATCACGCCACCTATCTTCAATTGTTTTAGTAGCACCTTGGGCATTTCAGAGGCACCTGCCGTTACAATAATCTTGTCAAAAGGAGCTTTCAATGGCAGACCTTCATAACCGTCACCACAGTAACAATCTGCATTATAGCCAAAATCATGAAGCCTTTTAGAAACTATGTCATAGAGGCCTTTTTGGCGCTCTATTGAAGTTACTTTAGCTCCCATTTCACACAATACGGCTGTTTGATAGCCAGAACCGGTTCCTATCTCTAGCACACTTTCTCCGTTGTGCAGATCTAGCAATTCGGTTTGTAGTGCGACAGTGTACGGATGCGATATGGTCTGTCCACACCCTATTGGGAATGCCTTATCCTCATAGGCAAACGAAACAAGGGCATCAGGCATAAACATATGCCTTGGCACTTTTTCTAATGCGGCAAGCACTGCTTCATTTCTTATTTTTGAACCTAATGCCTTACACATCGATTTTCGCCTTGCCACATATATTGGGTTATCGTTAATCATTCACCAAATACTCTGCATCATCCCATATGGGGAACATAAACAATCTTTTTCTCCTTAAAATACTCTTCCTCGTAGTAATCTGAAATGTCAAATTCCGAAGCTACAGACTTAAACTTGTCTATTTCACGCTCCAACTCTCCTCCTTTCAGACAAATCCAACCATTAGGAAGCGCATTGTGCTGTTCTTTTTCAAAATTCTTTTTGGTTATGCGGATAATGTCACCCAACGGCATAACGGCACGGCTAACCACAAAGTCAAATTTTAGTTTTAACTCTTCCACTCTGATGTGGTTTGTCGTTACATTCTTCAAACCGATGGCATTTGCAACCTCGCTGGCTACTCTTACTTTTTTTCCAATAGAGTCTGCCAAATAGAAAGAGCATTCAGGAAACAATATTGCCAAAGGAATGCCAGGAAAACCACCTCCCGTACCAACATCAAGCAAACTAGTGCCTTCTTTGAAGCTTAAGACCTTCGATATGGCCAGCGAATGCAAAACATGGTGTTCATACAGATTGTCGATATCCTTTCTCGATATAACGTTTATTTTGCTATTCCAGTCATGGTACAATTCATCGAGAGCTGCAAACTGTTGGATTTGTGTCTCTGTCAGATTCTTATAATACTTCTTTATGATTTCCATCTTAGTCTTTAATAAAGTCTTTTATAATAGTCTCTGGGTTTAACACTACCGCCAGCTCTTGATAGCTTAGTTGCACTTTTATTATTCCCAAACTATTGAGCGCAATATCGCCCGGATTATATATGAACGTAATACCATCGTTATCGATGCTGAAATTCTGACTCGGACAAATCTCATCTTCATCAAAAAATCCGAACGACGACAAATTATCGCACTTACACTGTTCTTTCAGTTTATTGATAATTGACGAAGTGATAACATCCTCATAACCATCTGAAAAAATGTCATTTAACCCGATAACACGTCCCTCTTTTACGATTATATTATAAGAACGGATAAAGGAAGACAGATGGTCTCCGTCTGTATAAGACTGAGTTTCGGCCTGGTAACACAGTATGCCTTTATCCACAAAGGTTACAGCGCCATTCAAATTAATCTTCCAGTTAAAAGAATTTGGCACTATATTGCCTTCTGTCATTGTATCTTTTAGTAACGTGTACTCTTTTTCTAACGACTTATAATCGTTCACACATTTCTGTACATACAGCTCTAGCGTACTTGTTGGCGTAGAAGCCGCCGTATCGTTACCGATTACTGTATTTGATACCAGCTTCTGCATCTGCACCAATACATCTCGGTTCTGACAACTAACAGGAAGTTCTGCAACGACATGCACTTTTAAAGATGGGCTGTCTGCTGAAGACGAGAGATTGTATACCGTGTCTTTTTTGAAAGTATCAAACTTTACAGAATTAGTTCCATCGTCTTTTGAACCGCTACACGCCATTCCTAAAAGCGCAATAAATACGATAAAAGTATATTTTCCCATATTACCTATTTATATGACAAAGATAGACAAAAAATGCGTTTTGCGTAATAGTTCAAATTTTCAAGTTTTTCTTATAAGCACAAAAAAAGAGAACTACAAAACGTAATTCTCTCTTTTCCCTATATAAAAAACTCTCTTAATACTTAATATTCAAAGAGTCTAATACATCCCTTATCTTCTCGTAAGTTGTTATTCTGGTAGGAACTAATGGTAAACGAAGCTTATTTTCAACATATCCCATTAAATTCAACATACATTTAACTCCTGCCGGATTTCCATCGACAAACAACAAGTCAAACAGTTCTGTGAATTTCTGGTGAATAACGCGAGCCGACTCATAGTCACCCTGCAAGCCCAAACGTACCATCCGGCTGAATTCTTTAGGGAACGCATTACCGATAACAGAAATTACACCAACGGCACCCATGGTAATCAAAGGGTAGGTAATACCATCGTCGCCAGAGATAACATTAAAGGTATCGGGCTTGTTCTTAATTATATCATTAATCTGGACAATGTTACCAGACGCTTCTTTAATAGCAACAATGTTGCTATGCGCCCTTGCCAATCTTACTGTGGTCTCTGCCGTCATGTTCACCCCTGTACGTCCTGGTACATTATAAAGGATAACCGGAACAGGAGAAGCCTCGGCAATTGCACTGAAGTGCTGGAACATACCCTCTTGTGAAGGCTTATTGTAATAAGGAACTATAGAAAGAATGGCATCAATGCCATCGAAACGGCGTGTCTTCAGCTCTTTAACAATTGCATTTGTGTTGTTTCCACCCAAACCTATAACAATAGGAACTCGTCCGTTCACCTTCGCTAGAACAAACTCTAACACAGCCTTCTTTTCTTCTTCAGAAAGTGTGGGAGTTTCTCCTGACGTTCCCAACGCAACAATATAATCAACATCGTTTTGAAGCTGGTAATCCAACAAACGGCCTAAGGCTTCAAAATCAACATTTCCATCTTCTTTGAACGGGGTAATTAGGGCAATGCCCATACCTCTGAATTTTGTGTCTATCATTTGTTAAAGACGTATAAATCCTATTTTCTTCAAAATTACAAAAAATTAAACAAATATCGTTTTGTAAATAGGGGCTAATTACAAAAAGAGCGCTACTCTATCATTTTTTCAAAATCGGACTCTGATATAATTGGTATACCCAATTTCTGTGCTTTTTCCAATTTTGATGCGCCCATTTTTTCGCCCGCTAACACATAATTTGTTTTAGAAGAGATAGATGATACGTTTGTACCGCCGTTCTGCTCTATCAGCGCTTTCAACTCGTCACGCGAATGACGCTCAAAAACGCCACTGATTATAATCGATTTTCCCTCTAGCTTGTTTGTAATGTTTTCTTCTGCCTTGGCCAATTCGAATTGAACTCCGGCCTTCTCCAATCTGCTAATCATCTCCAAATTGGCAGGATCCTTGAAGTATTGTATAACACTTTCCGCTATGGTGTCGCCAACATCGTTTACCGCCATCAATTCATCAAAGGTTGCAGCCTTTAAACCCTCGATAGACTTGAACGATTTGGCCAGTTTCTTTGCCATTACTACACCCACATTCCGGATACTTAATGCGTTTAAGACACTCTCAAATGGGGTCTTCTTCGATTCTGCTATACTGTCAATAAGGTTTTGGGCACTCTTTTCTCCCAATCTTTCCAATTGCTGTAAATCGCTGGCTTTTAAATCATACAAATCTGCCGAATTACGTACAAGGCCATTACGGAACAACAGGTCTATGGTTTCAGAACCTATGTTGATATTCATCGCCTTACGTGATACGAAATACTCTATTTTTCCCTTAATTTGCGTCGGACAACCAGTACTGTTCGGACAATACCAAGCAGCTTCCCCTGGTATACGGACTAAGGTTGCTCCGCAATCGGGACAAGTGGTAGGAAATTGGACTTTAGGCCCTAACTGGTTACTTCTCTGTGTGGTATCAACACCTACTATCTTTGGTATTATCTCGCCTCCTTTTTCCACATACACCATATCGCCTATGTGGAAATCGAAATTCTCGATGTTGTCTGCATTATATAGAGACGCCCTTTTCACGACGGTTCCCGCCAATTGTACAGGATTCAAGTTTGCGACAGGTGTTATTGCCCCCGTTCTTCCAACCTGATACGTAACCTCGTTCAAACGGGTACACTCTCTTTCGGCTTGAAATTTGTAGGCTATAGCCCAACGTGGGGTTTTAGCGGTATATCCCAACCGCTTCTGCTGCGCTATGGAATTTACCTTTAAGACGATTCCGTCGGTTGCTACAGGCAGATTTTTACGTTCTACATCCCAATACTTTATATATTCAAAAACCTCGTCAAGAGAGGCACATACTTTTGAATACTCAGAGATTTTGAATCCCCACGATTTTGCCAGTTCCAGATTTTCATAATGTGAAGTTGCGGGAAGCTCTTCTCCTAACATATAATATAGATAGGAATCGAGTTTACGTCTTGAAACTTCCGACGAATTCTGAAGTTTTATTGTACCAGAAGCCGCATTTCTAGGATTAGCAAAGACCATATCGCCCTGAGCTTGTCTTTCCTGGTTCAAACGCTCAAACTCCTTCCAAGGCATTAAGACTTCACCACGCATCTCAAATTCTTTTGGGTAGTTACCTTTTAACCTTAAAGGTATGGCTCTAATAGTTTTTGCGTTTGCTGTTATATCATCTCCTTTTTCTCCATCACCTCTGGTCACGGCATGAACTAGCGCGCCATCTTTGTATGTTATTGAGATTGACGTACCGTCAAACTTCAATTCACATACAATTTCAAAAGGCTCATTCAAGAGTTTTTGAACCCTATTGTAAAAGTCTCCAACCTCAGCCTCTGAATAGGTATTCCCTAACGACAACATAGGATACTTGTGTGGTATCTGCTTGAATTCGTTACTGATGTCACTGCCAACTCGCTGCGTTGGCGAGTTCGGATCATAATATTCAGGATGTTGGTTTTCTAACAGCTGTAATTCCTTTAACTTACAATCAAATTCATAGTCACTGATAGTAGGGCTAGATAAAACATAGTAATTATAATTGTGTATATCTAACTCCTTACGTAGTCCTTCTATTTGTTCTTTTACTCCTGCCATCTTATACTTAGATATTAAACCTATACAAAAGTATATTAACTCAGCAGAAAAGCAAAATTCTAAAGTTTACATTTGGTCATATCATATTCTTCGAAAGTTTTATCGCTATAATAGATGATGATTTTTTCGATAGAACGCTGCTGGCTTGCACTTGCACCATTATTCGGTTTTACCGTATTTGTATTTACTGAAGATGAAACTGTCGTTTTATCTATAGAGGGTAAAACTTCTGGTTTGCTATACGTTTCAGGTTTACTACTAAGCGACACAGAACTTGTATTGTTTAACGCCACAGCATCTGTTTTTTTTGGTCCATCTTCGGTGTCAAGAGGAAATAATTCATCTGTATGACGTTTAAAAGAGGAAAAAGAGCTATTAATTTGTTTATTCTCTGTGCTTTGAAGCATATTTCCTTCGCCAAGAAGAATCCACTGAAAACTAATTTCAGGAAATGACATATTTATTTTTTTCGCAATAGCAGCTGTAAAACTCGTCTTTTCATTTTTTAAATTAGATATGGTGGCAGGTGCAACTCCCACTGTTTCAGCAAAATCGCCTGCTTTCATATTACAATACTCCAAGATGGCTATTATTCTTTCACTATTGCTCATATCCCTTAATTTTTATAAATCTACACAAAATTAACAAATATAAATTCATCAGTCAATATAAATTAAAATTAATTTTTATAAATAAATTATCTTTATAAAGATAAATTGTGGTAATTTAGAAACGTAAATTTATATCTATAAATCAAGTTTATAAATAATAAAGGGGAGTTAAACTCTTATGAATACGCTGATAATTATATTAATCTTTTTATTTCAAGTGATTAGATGTGGTTTTATAAATAAAAAGTTCATTATATAGCATAAGTTTATATCATATAACACAAATGCTTACATATCAATATATAATATAAACTTAATTCAACCTAATATTACAATTAATAGAGGAATTTAATCCGAAAAACAGCATTTACACATAAACCTATATAAAAACATTATATTTTTATATTAAAGTATATAAATTTCAGTATTTTACATTATTCTTATGAAATATAAATCTGTTTATTAAAATAAATTTATTATTCTTAAATAAATAGAGCTAGGTGATTTATTTTTATAAACTAGTACGACTTCTTTATTTAATTATATAAAATAACGGGTGATTCATAAATATGAATCACCCGTTTATTAATATGAATTTTTATATTATTTAATTCCTGCTCTTTTTAATAAAGCATCAACTGTAGGATATTTCCCCCGAAAGGCAATATACAGATCTAAAGGATTCTCAGAACCACCCTTCTCTAGTATTTGTGTTCTGAAACGGTTTGCAGTATCTTTATTAAAGAGTCCTTCTTCTTTAAATACCGAGAAGGCATCTGCGTCTAAGACCTCAGCCCATTTATAACTATAATATCCTGCTGCGTATCCACCATCAAATATGTGTGAGAATTGCGAACTCATTAGGGTATCATCAACTTCTTGTAGAATTTGCGATTCTCGCCAAGCTTCAGACTCGAATTTTTTAATGGAAACATCTGATTCTAATGGTTTTACAATAGAATGCCATGCCATATCCAAATAACCAAAACTGAGTTGGCGCATCATTGCATATCCTGCATGGTAGTTATCTGAGGCTTTTATCTTCAAAATTAGCTCTTCTGGTATAGCTTCTTGCGTTTTATAGTGTCTTGCGAATCCATCTAGGAATTCTTTTTCCGTTGCCCAGTTTTCCATTATCTGAGATGGGAGTTCCACAAAATCGCGATAGACGTTTGTTCCTGCTACAGATTCATAAGTCGTCTTTGATACCATTCCATGAATAGCATGTCCGAACTCATGAAGGAAAGTTTGAACCTCATCGATAGAAAGCAAAGAAGGATTGCTTTCTGTCGGCTTCGTCAAATTCATTACTATCGAGATGTGCGGCCTTACATCAGTACCATCGGCTTCCTTATGCTGGCATCTGAATTCTGTCATCCAGGCTCCACCTTGTTTGGTTGCTCTAGGGAAGAAATCAACATAGAAAACGGCTAAAAAAGAACCGTCTGCATCAAAGACTTCATAAGCCTCTACATCTTTATTGTAGACAGGAATAGCGTTGTTTTTTTTGAATTCTAAACCATAAAGGGTGTTGGCCAAACCAAAGACACCTTTTTTCACATTCTCGAGCTCAAAATAAGGCCTTACAGCCTCTTCATTTACTTTATACTTCTGTTCTTTCAGGATCTCCGAATAGTAAGACCAATCCCACGGCATTAATACAAAATCTGACCCATTTTTCTGTTTTGCAATATCCTCTATTTCTTTGACCTCTTGTTTTGCGAAGTCCTTAGTAGCAGTTAAGAGCTCATTTAACAAACTATATACGCCAGCTTTATTCTTGGCCATTCTGTGTTCAAGCACATAAGAGGCGTAATCGTCATAACCCAGCAACTGTGCCATCTCTAAACGCACGTTTACCAAGCTGCGAACAATTTCCCTATTGTCAAAATCACCGCCATTGGCCTTTGTATTATATGCCATATACAATTCCTTCCTCAGGTTTCTATTATCGGCATATTTCATAAACGTGATATAGCTTGGTGCCGACAAATCGAACAAATACCCTTCTTTCCCCTTCTCCTTAGCACGTAACTGTGCGGCGTCTCTTGCATTCTGAGGCAGCCCAGAAAGGTCGTCGGTATTTGTTATTAACAGATTGTACGCATTCGTCGCATTTAACAGGTTTTGACCATATTTTAACTGCAATGAGGCACTCTTTCTACTCAGTTCCTTAAATCGTTCTTTTTTCTCTCCACACAAATTAGCCCCTTTATTTACAAAGGCAGTCATCACCTTGTCCAACAAGGTGAGTTGTTCCTTGCTCAGGTGGAATTCGTCTTTGTGAACATCTACATGTTTGACCCTTTCAAAGAGCCGTTCATCCATATAGATGTTGGTATAGTGGTCGGTCTCTATTGGAGATATTTCCTCGGCTATCTCGTGCATTTCTGGTGAGGACTCGGCTTCGAGCAAATTATAAAAAACAGATTGCACGGAAGACAGCAAAGCGCCTGACCTTTCAAAACTTTCTATCGTATTAGAGAATGTCGGAACTTCTTTGTTTGATACAATCTGCTCTATCTCTTTATTGTGAAGTTCGAAACCTTTTAGAAAAGCTGGCTTATAGTCTTCCACCTTTATAAGGTCGAACGGATATGTTTGATGCGGGGTTGACAAGCCCTCAAATAATGATATACTCATTACTACAGGTTTTTAATTAATACTTGCTGATTGTCGGAAATAAGACGTTTATCTATATCTTCAACCAATTTCCATATTGAGCCAAGTTCTGGCACCTCATTATCAAGGAAGTTCTCTCTTCCATGACTTCTTAATTTGGCCAGTACCGTCCCTACGGTTAATTTAGAAACATCGGCATTCAACACATACACTGTTTTTTCCTTATCTTCCAACTCCCTCAACAGGTCACAACTGCACAAGTGCGTGAGAACGATACCTAAGAGCTTTGGTGGGAAGAAAAATTCCATAGATATTTCACGGAAGGTCATACAGACTTTGCCTTTTTCGATCTTTTCCGCAAATATCTTTAACAAGTATAACTCTATACACAATTGGTAACGCGGACTGATCTGATTAATCTCATTTTCAAATTCATACATCTCATACTTCTGTCTCGCATACGAAATTTCCGCACCACACAACAGAATAAGCCAAGTAATACGGATGAACAACAGAACAATTGGAATGATGGCCATACTACCATAAACCGCATTGTAACTAGTGGCCCATTTCATGAAGAAGAAGAATAATCCTTTGAAAATAATAACAGAAGTTCCTGCTAATATTCCTGCCAATAGAGCCGAAAAGAACTGGACTCTGGTATTCGGAATAACCATATAAACCAAAGTGCATATCGACCAGCTTATAATCCAAGGTTTTGTCGCCATTATCACATCAACTACCCACGATGCGGTTATCTGGGTGATGTGCATTCGGAAGTAAATCGTAAAACCAGATGAGATTATTATCAGGAATGGTATCAACAGGGTCAACGAGAAATAGTCTGTAAAACGACGCACTAGCGGACGCAATTTGGTAACACCCCATATCTCGTTAATCGACTTTTCGGTCTGCGAAAAGACGTTATAGATTGACCATAACAAAAAGATGATACCAATTCCAATAAACATACCACCTTTAGCATGGCTCAAATACGACTCTACCATCTTGAAGACGCTTTCTATGGTCTGTATATCAGTTGTTGGAGAAAGCGAACTTTTCAAATAGTTAAACACGGTCTCGTCGTATCCAAAGCCACGGCATATCGCGATGATGAACGCTAGTGTAGGAATTGTTGCAAAGAAAGAATAATACGTCAGTGCTGACGCCTGTACATTTAACCGCTGCTTGAAGCAGAGTTTTACCGATAAGACAACAATTTTCAAGATGGACATCAGATTCCACTTTTGGCTAGATTTTCTAGAGACCTGCCATATGCCAACTTGAATAAACTGGATTAAAGTGTGTATATTCTTCATAAGAGCAAATTTGGCTCTTTATTATTGCCATAAAAAAAACAGCAGGTATTAAGCCGGGTTCTGTATCTGGCGAACCAGTGTTTGTCATTAATCTACTGCCGGCGTCACCACCGGCCTCTAGCAATCTACCCCTCGACATTGGACGAGCAGCCCTTTTAACGTCGATATACATGATCTTGCAACCCATAGGCCGTACCCCAACTATGTTGCCATAATCGAGCGTGGGCTCTTACCCCACATTTTCACCCTTACCCGAAGGCGGTTATTTTCTGTTACGGTTACTTACCCTCACGGATAACTTTCTGTTAGGAAGTATGGTGCTCTACGTTGCCCGGACTTTCCTCTGACATAAAGCCAGCGACAAACTTACCTACTGTTACACAAATATAGACAAAAATAGAATTAGAGCCCTGACTAAAATTACTTTACTTTGAAAAAAACGCAAAAACTCATGCGAAGATATATAATACAGATAAATTACATATAATTCGCAACATTTTATCATGCAGACTTATTTATTTTTGCAAAAAAACAAAATGGAACTGAGTATCTTGAATCTTTCTGGAATCTACGAGAAAGTCGATTTTCATAAACAATTCACGAACGAATATGTTGACCTTTCTGGCGTTGAAGGTACAAACTGCTATTGCGACGACGAAGCTTGCTCTGCAATAACAGATGCTATCAAGCATATCAGCTACCAGGCTATCCACTTTATCGACTCTGGAAATTACCACTACATGAGTAAACTCTGGACTGACAAGATTGATTCAAACTTCAACTTGGTCGTTTTTGACCACCATACCGATATGCAAGAGCCTTCTTTCGGCGACATCCTCTCATGCGGTGGCTGGATAAAAAAAGCTATTGAAGGCAACCCATATCTGCAAAAAGTCTTCCTTATCGGGGTAAAGATGGATTTGGCTTTAGAAATACCCGAAAACTTAAAAGACAAAATAGTCTGCATCACAGAACAAGAACTTAACAATGACATACCTAGCATATTAGCACCTACATCCACACCATTCTATCTCTCCATCGACAAAGACGCATTATCGGAAGAATATGCCATTACTAATTGGGACCAAGGTTCATTAACTCTCTCGCAAATGAAAGATTATATAGCTTTTTTTGCTAGTAATGCGAAGCTAATAGGTGTAGACGTCTGTGGAGAAACAGATCTGGAGAATTGCGATTCGAAAGCTATCGAGATAAACAATAAAACAAACCGCAACATTGTTGAATTCATAAACGAGATTAATAATTAGCAGTAACCAACAGCACAATACATCTTCTTCTGAAATCATTCAACACAATTTCTTAAACGATTACCGGGTAGATGTTTACACTAAACACACAACTTAATATAAAGATTTTCAACTTATTAATTCAGTTCTTTTTCTTAGCGGCTGTTATGGCTTGCGACAATTCGTCAACGGTTGAAGGAGGATTCGTTTTGGATAATCTCTGGTTAGCTATATACAGACACATAAAACCCCGGATGTTAATTGAAAAACTTCCGGGGTTCTTATCTAGTGAATACGTTTTTACTTCTTTTTAGAAGAACTCTTCTTTGGCTTCTCTGTCTTGGCTTCCGGTTTCGAAGCCTCGCTCTTTATCTCCTTTTTAGGTTTTTCCTCCTCTTTTTTAGCACCAGTTTCAAGAGTCTTGATTTTACCCTTAAGGCTTTCAATCATCTCCTCCTGCTCGTTAATGGTGTTTCTCATATTGTTGAGTTCGTTGCCGTCTACATCATTCGAGAACTGTTCATTAACCACACCCATAAAATCGTTGAGGACATTCATATAATTTATAAATGCGTCAAATGGAGAAGAGAACGGGCTTGCATGCATCACACCATTTCCAAAATGTTTAGTACTCATATAGTAGAAATGGTCGCTCGACTGCAAGTAGTACCAGTCTACCAATAACCGCTGGTTTTGCGACATCCTTACTTTCTCGCCCAAAGACGATACTTTCTCAAACGCTTGTACCTGCAATTCATTGCCCAACCATGCTGATGCGTCACGCTCTTCATCGGCCCAAGAGATTGGGTTGTCGAAACGCAACTGGTCTATTGGTTTAAACTGGGCGAGAACCTCCGATGGAGTTAGAAACGATATCGACTGTTCTTTTGCGAACTTAGGCAAAGCCCTGAAGAAATCAAATATACCAGACTCGGCACGCTGAATATCTCCAATTGTCTCCAGATTCATGAACAGACTAGTAACCTGCTCCTGTTCTGGTGCATTTGCTATCCATTGCATATACTTGTCTGCAGTAAGAGGGAACTGGTCCCAATTCCAATTTGAGAATCGGAATGTTATATCGTTACTCAGACTAGAGTTTCTTGTGAGGATTTTCAAGCGAGGATCGGATGAACAACAGTACACATAGTTCGGACTATGCCACCCCATAAACCGTTTATCACCTTCTGTTACAATACCATTGAAGCCCATCTGCAATGTTCGTTGACCAATACCGTTCGAGTATATCAGCTCTGTATTTCGCAACACTTTAGGTGTTTGTCCGAACAAATCCTTTATTTTCTGAGAATGTTCACGAACCTGCAATTCAAATTCATCGTCGCCACGAAGCGATACAAGCGAATGGGCGTATGTTTCACCAAGGAATTCAACACAACCTGTTTTTGAAAGTTCTTTCAGTTTGTCTATAACTTCTGGAGCATAGTGCTCCAACAAATCGAGAGCAACACCCGATACAGACAACGCGAAATGAAATTTGCCACCACTTTCCTTTATCAAATCAAGAAACATCTGGGTTGCAGGCAGATAACAGCAATGAGCTAATCGATTGATGTTCTCTTCGTTAAAACGATCATCGTAATAATAGTGATCATTACCTATATCGAAAAACCGGTATCTTCTTAAATGAGAAGGTTGGTGGATTTCAAAATAAAAGCAAATTGTATTCATAAGTTTAATCCTTTTTTCGATTTAATTATCTACCCAAAACCATATCGTAAACTCTCCTTAGTTTCAAGGCTGCATATTCCCATTTTATTTCATCAACTTCCTTCTTTCCTTCCGTATGTAGGAATTCGTAAAGGGAATCATTGGTGATGATAGAATATATAGCGTCTGCCATTGCGTCTATGTCCCAATAATCAATCTTTATCGCATTATTAAGGATTTCCGCACAGCCAGACTGTTTCGATATTATTGTAGGTACCCCGCACTGCATTGCCTCCAACGGTGAAATACCGAATGGTTCTGACACGGAAGGCATCACATACACATCGCTAGATTTCAACATTTTATAGACGTCCTGCCCCCTTAAAAAGCCGGTAAACAAGAATCGGTCCGTTATATTTCGGTAAACTGCATGATGCAGCATCTCCATCATTTTATCACCGCCACCGGCCATCACAAAACGCACGTTCTGCACTCTCTGTAACACACGGTATGCAGCTTCAACAAAGTACTCAGGTCCCTTTTGCATCGTGATACGTCCTAAGAACGTAACGACCTTAGTTTTAGGGTCTTTATTTGGATTCAACGACTGAATAGAAGCAGGCAAAGGCTCTACCGCATTATGAACGGTGGTCACCTTCCTCGGATCGATATGGTAGTTGTTTATTACAGTGTTTCTAGTTAAGTCCGACACTGTTATAATATGGTCTGCCATATCCATACCATATTTTTCTATTCCATATACAGTTGGGTTCACATTTCCCCTACTTCTGTCAAAATCAGTTGCATGTACATGAATAACCAAAGGTCTTCCTGTCAACTGTTTCGCCCGAACACCAGCTGGATACGTCAACCAGTCATGGGAATGAATTATGTCGAAAGACTCTGCTCTTGCAACCACAGCAGCCACTGCGGTGTAATTACGAATCTCATCAAGAAGATTATCCGGATATCGTCCAGAAAAATCCACTGTTCCTATGCCACCAGACGTAATATAACGATTATCTTCACAGATACAGTCTCTATAATGATAGTAATCGTCTGTGCTCATCTTATTTCCTAATTGCTGGCACAAAAATCCGTAATCGGGATTCTCGTAAACTATAGGGACCAAATTAGCGCCGATGATTTTCATAAAGCTTTGGTCCTCATCACCCTGCGGTTTAGGCAACACAAAAGTCATCTGCAAATCATTTTGCAGAGATAATCCCTTTGTTAGGCCATAACAAGCAGTACCTAATCCCCCTAGAATGTGAGGAGGGAATTCCCAACCAAACATCAAAGCCTTCATAAAAAATCTTTATTAATTAAAGCCGTAGCTTTTTCTATGTTTATCGATTATAATTTTCTACTACTGTGAATGCGCGAATAACCTCTGCCACATTTATCAAATACGATGTACCTCCACGCCCTGTAAACGGTTGTGTCGCATCGTACATTTCCGATAAAGTACCCAGGCAGTCGTTAAACAACTCTCCAGTGAATGCCACTAGCGAACGTTTCGCAAAGTCAAATCCATTTTGTTGGTAGACTTTCAAATATGCATCTACATACGCCCCCATCAACCATGGATAAACTGCGCCTTGGAAGGCTTCATAATCGCGGGTGACCTGGTCACCGCCACACCAGCCATGGTAATTGTTGCTTTTAGGGCTTAATGAACGCACACCCTTTGGTGTTACTAGTTCTTTTGTAGCCATATCTACAACCATCTTCTTTTGAATCTCATCAAGCGGAGAGTATTGTAGCGATACGGCAAATAACATATTAGGTCTCACTGAATGCTCATGGTGGTCACCATCTACAAAATCGAACAAGTAGGTTCCATTCCAGAAGATAGGTGTGAAATGTGACCTTAAGATGTCTGCAAGTTCATTATATTCGTTTGCGACATCATAGATATTAAGGCGCTGGGCAATGTTTGCATAAAAGCGCATGGCATTATACCACAATGCATTTATTTCTATCACATAACCGCTTCTTGGCGTGATAGGACGTCCGTTTGGCGCAACTGCATTCATCCACGTAAGCGGTCTGTTCCACCCTTCTTTCACATAAAGAAGTCCGTTTTCATGACAATCTATCAACGGGTGCTTACTGCCTTTGAGATACGCCATAATGGAGGTCAACACCTTTTCGTATTTAATCCAGGTCTGTTCGTCTCCGTAACGTTCTGCATATAATTGAATTGCACGGACTATCCACAAAAAAATGTCTGGATTATCAAAATCCGGCATCTTTGTTTTATTGCCTTTCCCTTCAATAAAGCTCAGAATTCCAGGCATTGCGGAATTCATAACGCTTTCAAACATTTTCGCATCGTCAAATGGTAACGAAATGCCTGGCAATGCTATAAACATATCGCGCGCCCTACAAGGGAACCAAGGAAATCCAGCCCTTAAATAAATCTCTTTTGAAGATTTCTTCAAGAAGAACTTTGACACCGAATTTCTGAGGGTTTCTTTTATACTGCTATTCTCCCCCTTTTTATTAAGTTCTGTTCTATACACCGACAAGAGCGACGAAGGGTCCACTTCGTTCAAGCCAGCCGTAAAGACAACCGATTCTCCTTTCTTCAAAGATATCGAGAAGAAGCCTGGCACAAAAAGGTCTTCCTTAAAATTGTAGCCTCTCCATTTTTCTTTATAATACTCTATTCCCCTGTTCCACGATGGTTTTGACACAAACTGCACTGGTCTGCTGAACTGCATCGACAACACAGGATATCCAGAATATAAACATGTCGATATGCCATTTGCAATGCTCTTATAGTCTGTTGTCGCATTGTAATTCGCCTGACACAACGAATCAACATTACGGAAAGCTAAATTCGGATTAAACCGGATATGTACCTCTTCCTTGGCGTCTAAAACGGTATATCTTATAAAGACACGACTTTCCGATTCCGACAAAACCAATTCTTTAGTCAGCACTATATCCGACAAACGGTATGTCAGACATGGCACTTTATCGTATGTCAATCCGTACAGGTATTTGTTTCCCGCCGGCATAAAGGAGTTTTCACCATATTGGTGCATTCCAATCCGGAATTCGACTCCATTTAAAACAACAGATTCATCTAAAGACGATAACAATACATGATTCGATGCACCCAGATTTTTTATCGGTGTCACTAGCAGACCATGGTATTTCCTCGTATTACACCCTGGAACCGACATACTCATATAGGCGCCCACCTTATTTGCGTCTAGCAATTCTAACGAAATGGCACGCTGTGTATTTCTCAGTATTGATTTATCGAGTTTAAAATATCCCATTGCTGAATTTATTTAGAGTCTAATCTCTTCATAAAATTAATGAAAAATGCCTAAAATGGACAAATAATCCAACGTATTTTCATAAAATAAAAACATTATAAACGCTTTTTATAATACGAAATTAGTCCGGCCATTGGGTCTCCGGCCACAACTATCGAATCAAATCCATATTCTTTGGCAACTTTTCTCAATATGTGTTCAAATTGGAGGGCGACCCCACCAATAAAACCTAAACGCTGATTATTAAGTTCATACAGCATAACATTACGCTCAAAAAAAGAAGAAAACGAGTTTTTCACCAACAACATCATCTCTTCTTTTTCAATATTCTGCGATATAAAGGGGACAAACGATGCCAAATAACGGTTGGGAAGTGGCTGTTTGTACACATTGTCCATAATAGTTTGTGGTGTACAATTATATGTGGAATAAAAACGCTCAATAAGCGAACTCGAATAGAGCCCTTTCATACAGTTTGCAACTAGTTTTCCGCCCAGATAGGCACCGCTACCCTCATCTCCTAAAATAAAGCCTAAAGGAGGGACATTCTGTACAATTTTTTCCCCGTCGTAGAGACACGAGTTTGCTCCTGTTCCCAATATGCACGCAATTCCGCTTTCGTTCCCTAACAACGACTTTGCGGCTCCTAGCATATCGCTATCGACGCAAACATCCGCACAAGGAAACAATTTACACCATGCGTTCTTTACAATCTGCTTTTTCTCTTGAAACGAGCAACCTGCACCATAATGGAAAACAGCTTCTACACCATTGCTAGGTTCGTCACACAATGCTTTTTGAATAATGCTGTATATCTCGTTTTCTGTCTGATAAAAGGGATTTATTCCCGCGAAAGTATATTCTTTAAACGCATTTTCACTATTTAGAATAACCAAATGCGTTTTAGTTGAGCCACTGTCAACAATTACAATCATATCGCAATTTATTTGATAAACAAAATACGGCATTTTTTACCATTCTGTCAAGTATTTTATTGAATAACCGACTTAAAAAATTTATTTTTGCACTAATAAAAGAGGTGATTTCTATTATGTTTTCAAACTCCGTTAGATATATAGCTTTTTTACTGACAATAACAGTCGCCACTTGTTACGCGCAACAGGAAACTATCTCTGAACTTATATCTCCGGCTTTCAAACAGTTAAGGTCGAAATATAGTGCGACTGCTTTAACATCTAAATCTGTCGCTATCGAGAAAGTTAGTATTGATGACAAAAAAGAAGAGGTGTTAGTCACAATGCCTAAAACTTTTGTCACTATTCCTATCAGAAAAGAGACTTATTCCGAACTACAAGACAGCATTCGCAAGTATTTACCCGACTCTCTCTCTAACTACAACATTAAGATTGAGGCTAACGGATACGACTTGAAGCACTATATTCCGAACTATTATCGTAGTTCAAAAGAGTTAGATAAAGAAAGACTGCCCAAAACCTACAAAGGCGTCCCTCTGATTCTTTCAAACAGTAAACCTTTCCAGCCAACAAAAGGCTTGTCAGGCAGACATTTTGCGGTTTGGAGCAGTCATGGTATCTATTTCGACCAAGTTGAAAACCGGTGGCAATGGCAAAGGCCTAGGCTCTACGGTATCGCAGAAGACACCTATACGGGTAGCATAGTAATACCCTATTTACTTCCTATGCTGGAAAATGCGGGGGCTGTTACCCTAATGCCAAAAGAACGAGACATTCAACCTCGCGAGGTAATTGTCGACAACGATAATGCTAACCCTAACAACTATATTGTTGGTGATGCGCCAAAGTCCGTCTGGGCGACCGATTCTGGAGGCTTTGCCAACACGAAAAAAATTTATTTCAAACACGACAACCCTTTCAAAACGGGTACCTATAAGAAAATCAAGTCGAAAAAGAACGGACAATCTTTCATCGACTGGGTCCCAAATATTCCAGCCACAGGCGAGTATGGTGTATACATTTCCTACAAGACTCTGGAAAACAGCACTCAAGATGCTCATTACACCGTGTACCACACGGGTGGAACAACGTCCTTCTCCGTCAACCAAACAATGGGAGGTAGTACCTGGATTTTCCTCGGTAAGTTTAAATTCAAAAAGGGACGTAATTATGATTTTGGTAGAGTCCGACTTTCTAATAAAAGTAAAGACCACGGCATTGTCACTGCTGACGCTGTAAAATTCGGTGGTGGCATTGGAAACATTGCCCGCTCGGCTTCTGACACACTGCCCGACAGTTGTGCGACTACCAGCAAATTTCCACGTTTCCTCGAGGCTGGACGTTATTGGTTGCAATGGGCAGGATACCCAGACTCGATATACAGTGTCAACAAGGGGAAAAATGAATATAAGGACGACTATATGAGTCGCGCCCTTTGGGTCAACAATTTGGCTGGTGGTTCCTACCGATTACCGAACAAAGAAGGGAAAAATATCCCTATTGACGCTGCTATTGCCCTACATTCCGATGCTGGTATCAGTTCTAAAGACGATGTTATTGGTAGTTTGGCCATTCACATGACAAACAACCTTTCTTCTTACGAGAACGGAAACCCTAGAATTGCATCTAGAGATTTGGCCGATTTGATTCAGACCCAAACGGTTGACGATATCAACAAAATCTTCAAATGTAACTGGACTAGACGAAAACTTGCTGACGAATCTTACTACGAGGCAAGAGTCCCTGAAGTACCAACCCTTCTTTTCGAGTTCTTATCACACCAGAATTTCCAAGATATGAAATATGGACTTGATCCACATTTCAAATTTACAGTTGCCAGGGCCATATACAAAGGCCTAGTAAGATACTTTTACGCCGGCAACGACGACGACTTTGTCATCCAACCACTACCCGTCCAAAACTTCAGCGCAGAGTTCTATAACGACAAAAAGAACATTGTCTACCTAAGTTGGGAAAGTCAGAAAGACCCTATTGAGTCGACTGCCGACCCTACCCACTTCATCGTCTACAAGGCGGTCGACAATAATGGTTTCGACAATGGTACGCTGGTATCGTCAAACTCTATGCTTGTTAGAATATCACCAGATAGTATATACCATTTTAAAATTACCGCGGTAAACGATGGAGGTGAAAGTTTCCCTTCTGAAATCCTTTCCGTTGCTAAATCTAGCAAAGATAGGGGAACTGCCTTGGTTGTGAACGGATTCGAGCGAATTGAAGGTCCTATGTCTTTCAATAACGGCCAGTATCAAGGGTTCATATACAATGTCGATGCTGGTATCCCATACAAAAACGACATAAGCTTAACAGGATACCAATATGATTTCAATAAAAAATCGGAATTCATCACAAACGACAAACCGGGTATAGGCGCAAGTTTCGGTAATTACGAAGACATGGTAATTGCGGGTAACACGTTTAAGTACCCTGCTATACACGGAGCCTCACTACTCGACAACGGATACTCTTTTACTTCGTGCAGCGTTGGGGCCTTTGCATATCGAAACATAAATACAAAACCGTACACATTTATCGACTTTATATATGGCAATCAAAAAGAAGTCATCAGAGGCGACTCTAGTATGTACACTGTTTTCAAGCCAGAGGTGACTGAAAAGCTGAGCGACTACATTAAAGAACAAGGCTGCCTTCTCGTTACGGGTTCTTATATCGGTTCCGATGTGTTCGCCAAAGACGATTGCGATTCGTCTGCTATTAACTTTATAGAACAAAAGCTACATTTCACATGGGGCAACGAGTCGGCAAACGCAAGCGGAAAAATAACAAGTAGGACAAACCCCGACTTGCTATTTGGAAGCTACTACAACTATTTCAACGAGCCTAACAGATACCGATACTACATTTCAACGCCCGACGTGCTTCTTCCTGTTAATGGAGGCGAAATTGCTTTAAGGTATGCAAACACGTCTCAGGCCGCAGGAATCATGTATAACGGGAAAAACTATAAAACTGTAGTCTCCGCAATTCCTTTTGAAACCATAAAAGGAAGAAAAAACAGAAATGACTTCATGAAGACGGTTATCTCGTTTTTCGAATTACAGAAAAAAAATAACAAACTGAAGATGGTTACTGTTCCCGCAAAATCAACTGTTAACGGGAAAAGCTATATCTCCACTAAAAAAAGCTATAAACAAAATTACAATACCAAATGAGCATAATTTCGTTTTTACATAAAGACCTACTAGATTGTAAGATATACAAACAGTTGAAATCGGTTGGCGATTGTGTTTTGCTCTCCGACAAAGAGGAAAATAACAGCGAATGGGATAGTATTAAAATAGAAAACAACTTATTCTCATCAAAAACAATTCAATCAATTCTAAGGAAATCAGAGAATTACAATACAATTCTGTTACTCACCCAAAATACCGAGGCTTCTATCACTAATGAACTCGTCTGTGAGGCAGAAAACAGCCAACATCTATGTCTATACTCCAATTATCGTGTAAACGATTCTGAAAAAAAGGAAACGATCGACTATCAAAAAGGTAGCCTAAGAGATGGATTTTCTTTTGGTCCCATTCTCTGTTTCAAACAACCAAAAAAGCTATTGTCTTTCATAAGCTCTTCCGACTACACCTATGGAGGCCTCTACGATTTGATTTTGAAAATCAATCGTACGGAACGTCCATACCACGTTGCGAAAGAACTTTATTCTATATATCCAAACACAACAGACAACCGGAAATCGGGTGAGAAGCAATTTGATTATCTCGACGTGAAAAAAAGAGATCTTCAAATTGAGTTCGAGAAAATAGCCACTGAACACCTAAAGGAAATCAATGCCTATATTGACGAAAGAAAACTGAAAGAAATTTCTTTCAACGAGCACTTCTCTACCATAACCGCTTCTGTCGTTATTCCTGTTTACAACAGGGCAAGAACAATTGCCGATGCTGTAAATTCGGCCTTGTATCAAAAACTAGACGCTCCCTTTAACGTTATTGTGGTTGACAACCACTCAACTGACGGAACAACAGAAATTCTTAAAGAAATATCACAAAAAGATGCCAGACTGGTTCACATTATTCCTGAGGAAACCGATTTGAAAATTGGAGGATGTTGGAATAAAGCGTTAAACTCTGACCAATGTGGTATGTTTGCCGTCCAACTCGACAGCGATGATATTTATAGCGACGAATACACTTTGGAGAAAATCGTTAGGAAATTCAAAGAGGAACATTGCGCTATGGTGATTGGCAGCTATAAAATAACCAATTTTAAGTTAGAGACGCTTCCTCCTGGCATTATAGACCATAAAGAATGGACGAATTCAAATGGTATGAACAATGCCCTAAGAATTAATGGTCTTGGTGCTCCAAGAGCTTTTTACACGCCGCTGGCAAGACAAATTCTCTTCCCGAACTGCAGTTATGGCGAAGACTATGCTATGGGACTTGCCATTTCTCGCCAATTTAAGATTGGTAGAATATACGATGTACTATATTTGTGCAGAAGATGGGAGGGTAATTCTGACGCTGATTTATCGATGGAAAAACAGAACCAGAATGACTCGGCTAAAGACGCTATGCGCACTTTGGAAATTGAAAAGAGAATACTACTAAATACTTTATAGGACATGATTAAAGAAAACGAGGTTTTCGACTTTATAGACCAACAAAAGGAAAAATGGCCAACCTATGCTGCCAACCTAAAGCAATTGGAAGCAGTTGAAACCAAAGAATTTAACTTTGGCTCCTACTCTATCATTGCACAACACAATCCAGCTAGAATTGTTTCTACTGGCGCAAATGTCGACAGCAAAAGCATTGCTAGCAGGAAATGCTTCTTATGCAAGGAGAATAGACCGGCAGAACAACTTAAATTAGACATTGGCACGAAATACACTTTGTTGGTGAATCCATTCCCTATTCTAAAGAACCATCTAACAATTGCCAGCACCAGCCATTGCGAACAGAGCATCTATAACAACATTGAAGACATGTTGTCGATAGCGGCTTCGCTTCCACACTTCATTGTCTTCTACAATGGCCCTAAATGTGGTGCTTCTGCCCCCGACCACATGCACTTTCAGGCTGTTGCCAAAGACCAGCTTCCTTTCGAAAAACAGTTTGCCCTGCAAGAAAGCATTATCCTTTCTGACAATCGCGACGGAAAAATCTGCATGATTAACGGTATGGGAAGAAAATGCATACACCTTCACAGTTCAAGAACTGATATGATGGCCTCGTTTTTCCGCCAAATGTACAACCAATTGGCGCAAGGCAGAAAAGAGGAACCGATGATGAACATCTTTGTTCGTTTTGAAAACGGTGCTTTCGATCTCTTCATCTTTTTCAGAAAAGCCCACCGGCCTAGCCAATACTTCTTGGAGAAAGACCCTTGGATGATTAGTCCCGGCGCTATCGATATGGGCGGTATTATGGTTATTCCGCGTGAGGAAGATTTCAAAAGGATAAATAAAGAGGTTATTGAAGATATATATAAACAGGTTAGTTTATAAATAAGGAAATCAATGAAAGATTCTGAAATAAAAAAAATATACAACTCTATCATCAGTTCTACGATTAGTAAAAACTTAAAAAACGCTTTCAATTTACTAGTCGAGCTTCTGGCTTTATCGCACAAACCAGAATGGAATGATAAGAAAAACGAGCTTGAGCAAAACTACATGCTCTTGCTTCAATATGCGATGGATGGTGCTGACGATCCCGAGCAAGAACAAGTGTATAATAAAATCAGACTTTCACTGCTTTCTCTTGCCGACCAGGCGTATAATGCTGTAATGACCAGCAGCTCCGACGATTACCCTTATATTCAAAAAAGGGCGATATCGAAAATTCCTTTCCCGAGCAATGAGGATATCGACCTTATCTTATCAAAGAAAGATAATAACGAATCCATCAACGAGTTACTGAAAGACAGCAACATATCTTATAATAATGTTGTTGACACAGAACGCGACGACCTTCTTTCCCTCATCTTCCAAAGACTATGGCTGAAAGCTCTTTATTCCGACAGAGAATGTTCGCTGGTCGATAACATCATCTACAACGACGACACGCTGCTAGAAGATAAATGTATGACGGTTTCTGCCATCATGCTAAGCCTTATGCTGCAATTCGACGAAAAGAAGTTCGATTTGTTAACTACAATTCTTTCTTCTACGACCGGAGATGTGCAAAACAGGGCTTTTATCGGGCTACTGATAAACTGTAGTATTTATGCGAACAGACTGGTTTTATACCCGGCTATAGCCAAAAGAATAAACGCTCTAACGACCAAACCGTGGTTTAAAGACAAACTCATAACATGCGTTTTGCTCTACATTAACGGGCTCGAAACAGAGAAAATAAGTAAAGAAATCGCCAACGACATTATCCCTGACCTATTTAAGGAAACTAACAAAATAGACATCAACAGCCTGCTGAATAAAAATAACTCTTTCGTTGAGAACCCTGAATGGGAGAACATTGCTGGCAATTGGGATTTTTCCGACAAAATTCAGCGATTCGCTGATTTGCAAAAAAATGGTGCCGATGTGTTCCTGAGCACTTTCGCCTCATTGAAAAGCCATCCGTTCTTCAGTCAAATATGCAATTGGTTCAGGCCCTACAACACGAACAACTCGTGGGTAAAAAGGGAGTTCAAAGGCAAAAACTATAAATTGTTCGAACTGATATCGCTGAACCCTATCGTTTGCGACTCTGACCGCTATTCTATGCTTTTCAGCCTTACAACCGTTCCCGAAGACTACATCAATAATCTGGAAAACGGTCTTCAACTGCAAGAAGAGCAGATTAAGCAGATTAAAGAGGAAAACCAACTGTTTGCAACAGCTGAATTTGAAAAACTAGCCGTTCAACTTCATTGGCAAGATTTATATCGATTCTTTAAATTGCATCCTAGCCACAGCTCATTTACAGACCCTTACAAAAGCGGTATAGACTTAATAAGTACACCGTTTGTGTACGGAATCGAGAGCAAAACACTATGCGTTATTGCAGACGCATATATCAAAAAGAAATTCTATTCCGAAGCTATCCTTCTGCTAAAGGCTGCCAATAAAAAGACACCTGACGATTTAAGCATTCTTCAGAAAATCGGCTTCTGCTACCAGAAAACTGGTCGATATAGCGAGGCTATAAGTTATTATAAGAGGGCGGACATCATTTCTTCAAAAAACGACTGGCTAGACAAAATGCTAGCCTTCTGCTATATGAAGAACAACGAATACGAAAAGGCGTTACCAATCTACCAAAAACTTTCTGACTCAAATCCAGACAATATGGATGCCATTGTTAACACGGCGAACTGCCTGATTGGAATTCAAAAATATACCGAGGCTCTACCTCTGCTCTTTAAGGTCGAGTATTTGAGCCCGAATGTGAAAATATACCGTTCTATTGCATGGTGCGCGTTTATTGTCGGTAAGTTCGAGCAATCGGTCAACTATATCAATAAAATAGACACTGAAAGCCGGACTGTTCAAGACTGGATTATTCTTGGACACATAAAATGGTGTTGTAACAACAAAAACGAAGCTGTTAAATACTACACAAAAGCGGCGGAAAACGAAGAAGACAAATCTGCTGTCATTACGCTTATTCAAAACGATATTAACTTACTCGTCAATAATGGCGTCATTAAAGAGGAAATACCGCTTGTAATGGACAGAATCAGGTATAATATTGGATTAGATTGAACACAAATTTCCTTTTAGTTGCTTTTTTGGGCATTAAAGAGTAAATTTGCATCAAGTATGCATAAACAATGCAAAATTTTTAATTGTTTCAAGTAAATTAGTATGGAAGATGGAGGTTACGCCCAAAAAGTATTTAGGGCAACATTTTCTGAAAGATTTAAATATTGCCCAGCGAATTGCTGAAAGTCTGCAAATAAGTGGTCCGACTCAAGTTCTTGAGGTGGGTCCTGGTATGGGTGTTCTTACCCAATTCCTTTTGCAGAACAAGGATATAGATCTTAAAGTTATAGAAATAGACAAGGAATCGGTCGATTACCTTTTAGTCCATTTTCCACAACTACAGAACAGAATTATTTCTGGCGATTTTCTCCGACTTAACCTATCGGAACTATATCCTGGAAATTTCTGTGTTATTGGTAATTTTCCTTACAACATTTCTTCCCAAATTTTCTTCAAAGTCCTCGACCACAAGGACCAGATTCCTTGTTGCGCGGGTATGATTCAGAAGGAAGTTGCAGAAAGAATAGCTGCCAAACCGGGTTGCAAAGCCTATGGCATCTTAAGTGTCCTACTTCAAGCCTACTACAACATTGAATACCTTTTCACGGTTCATGAGAATGTATTTGCACCTCCCCCGAAAGTCAAGTCGGCGGTGATAAGACTCTCAAGAAATGATGTGAAATATCTTAATTGCGACGAAGTTTTATTCAAGCAAATTGTAAAAACCGCCTTCAACCAACGAAGGAAAATGATGAGGAACTCATTACAACCTATCGTTGGAAAAGATTGTAAAGTGTTGGAAGAACCAATCTTTACAAAAAGACCAGAACAATTAAGCGTCAATGAATTTGTTGAGATCACAAACCTCATCAAGGAGACGATAGATAAGGTTTAACGCCTATATTCTCCTTGCTTTTCATTGTCCTGTTTTTACAACACAAAGATATCATCATGAAAGAAATAGAATCTAACGATGCAATATCTAGAACAGTAGACCTCTTGGATGACACTCCTGAAGTAAAATTGTTCTATTTTGAGAACCAGAAACTCAAAATCTCTAAAGACATAAAAATTATCAAGGAAGTTCCTCTTACCAACTTCATTTGGATTGACCTGAAAAACGTCGACCCAAAAACAGAGTCTGAATTAGAGGATTTCATGAAAATCTACATTCAAGAAGAAGACGAACTTGAAGAAATCGAGTTGTCGTCTCGTTTCATTGAAACAGAAGACACCTTGGTGGCAAACTCGAACTTCCTTAAAGACTCTATGGAAAACGAGGCGGTCTCTTTCATCTTGAAAAACGGCATTCTTGTTTCTGTTCGAGACTCTAAACTAAGGTCGTTCGACGAAACAATAAAGAAGATGTTTGCCAATTCGAAGAACTTCCCTACGGGGTTCCATATCTTTGTCGCCCTTCTCGAAACCCGTGTCGAATATGATGCGGATATGATTGAGAATGCGAACGCCGAGATTACACAGCTTTCACAAACATTGACTGTTACGGAAGACATTGACGAAGACATCCTTTTGCAGATTAAGAACCTACAGGAAAAAGTCATGCACCTCAGGGAGAACACCATCGACAAACAACGTGTGGTTTCCAACGTACTTAGAAGCGAGTTAACACCTAAAGATTTAAGGAACAGGCTTGGCCTTGTCATTAAAGACATCAACTCACTCATCGAGCACACGAAATTCGGTTTCGACCGTCTCGACTACTTGCAAGATACGTTCTTAGGTTTGGTCAATATCGAACAAAATAAGATTATCAAGATTTTCACTGTCGTCAGTGTTATTTTCTTGCCGCCTACACTTATTGCTAGTTTGTACGGTATGAACTTCAAGTTCATGCCCGAACTTGAATGGAAATATGGTTATCTCTTTGCGATAGCTTTAATGCTTTTCGTTACAGGTGCTATCCTATTATTTTTCAAACGGAAGAACTGGATTTAATTATGCATACACTTCAAGCAATAAGTTCGTTTCTTTCTAAGAAAACCTCTATATTTATTATATTGGTTGCCATTTTCACTTTTTTCTATCGTGAAACTTTTTCTTGGGTAAGAAACGACATACAAACCACTATTCTTGGTTTAATTATGCTGACAATGGGTATGTCTCTTACCAAAAAGGACTTTGAGAACCTGTTGGCAAAGCCTAAGCATATTCTGCTTGGCACATTGGCACAATTTACGGTTATGCCCCTTATTGCTTACGGACTAACCCACCTGCTTCATTTACCACTAGCAATTGGGCTCGGCTTACTGCTGGTTGGCTGCTGTCCGGGTGGTGTGTCTAGCAACATCATGTCATATCTCTGCAAGGGAGATATTGCATTTTCGGTTGGAATGACTACCGTAAACACGCTTTTGGCTCCAGTTGTAACTCCTATGCTGTTGCTGTGGCTAACGGGTGAGGATGTTGACATCGATGCTATCGGAATGTTCAAAAATATACTTATAGTTACCCTTATCCCTGTCACTATAGGTTATATCATCAACTCGTTCCTTTCCGAGAAACAAAACTATAAAGAGTTTCAGAAAGTCATGCCTGGCCTGTCGGTTCTGTGTTTGGCTTGTATTGTTGGCGGTGTTGTCTCACAGTGCGGCGACGCCTTCATTAAATCGGGTATTCTGATATTCATCGCAATTCTCCTGCATAACTCATTTGGATATGTATTAGGATATTGTATCGGACACCTGGTCAAATTCGACACGGCTAAAAAAAGAACGATATCGATTGAGGTTGGAATGCAGAATGCTGGTTTGGCTACAAACCTCGCTTCAAACCATTTCCAGTTATACCCAGAAGCGGCTGTCGTTTCGGCAATATGTTGCGTATGGCATTCTATTAGCGGTACCATTCTAGCCAACCTGTTTATGGCTATTGACCACAAAAAACATCAAAATTCGTAAATTATAACCATGGCAAAATACATTAAAGTTACACTAAAACCCAAAAAGGACGAATCGCTTTTAAGATTTCATCCTTGGGTATTCTCCGGAGCTATTGCCCACATGGAACGCCAACCACAAGAAGGCGAAATTGTGGAAGTTTACAATAACAACAACGAGTATTGTGGCACCGGACATTTCCAATTAGGTTCAATAGCGATCAGAATCTTCTCTTTTGCGAAGATTGAACCAAACACAAACTTCTGGACAGAAAAAATTAGAAACGCATACGAAACCCGTAAAGCTATCGGGCTTGTTGATAACGACAGAACAAACTGTTTCAGACTTATTCACGGAGAAGGCGACACGATGCCTGGACTCGTGATTGACGTGTACGACAAAACAGCTGTAATACAGGCACACTCTATCGGTATGCACCGTATACACAAAGAGCTTGGCGAAGCTCTGAAGTCTGTAATGGGCAGTAATCTAGAGAATATATACTATAAATCGTCAACCACTCTTCCTCCATATTTTGTTCAACAAGAAGGGGTTGAAGATTATTATCTGTGTGGTAAAGACGACGGCCAATATATCGCAAAAGAAAATGGCCTCCTTTTTCATGCAGACTGGATAAAAGGACAAAAAACAGGGTTCTTCATCGACCAGCGCGAAAACAGGGCTTTGCTGGAACGCTATTCTAAAGATCGTTCCGTACTAAATATGTTCTGCTACACGGGCGGCTTTTCTCTGTATGCAATGCGTGGTGGAGCTAAATTAGTACACTCTGTCGACAGTTCTGCAAAGGCTGTTGAATTAACAAAGCAAAACGTTGAACTGAACTTCAAAGGAGACGAAAGACACGATGCGTTTGCCGAAGACGCCTTCAAGTTCTTAAACGACATGTCTTCGCAATACGATTTGATTATTCTTGACCCTCCTGCATTTGCAAAACACCGCGATGCTATTCGCCACGCTCTACAGGGCTACAAAAAATTGAACGCTAAAGCTTTCGAGAAAATCAAACACGGAGGCATTCTGTTCACTTTCTCTTGTTCACAAGCTATCAGCAAAGAACAATTCAGATTGGCGGTCTTCAGTGCTGCGGCAATGAGCAAACGAAATGTCAGAATTCTTCACCAACTAACCCAACCTGCCGACCACCCTATCGGTATTTACCATCCAGAAGGCGAATATCTGAAAGGCCTGGTTCTATATGTGGAATAAAGATTTAAGACTTTAATTATGTACACTACCCTTTTTTGGATTATTATTTCGTTGCTGTTAGCTGAATTCCTTTTGGACCTCTATCTTGACAACAAGAACAGAGAAGCGGCCAAATGGCCTATCCCTGAAGAATTAAGTAACGTATACGACAACGAAAAATACGATAAACAACAAAAATACTTCATTGAGAACAACAAGTTTTCGGCCTTTGCTAGCTGCTTTAGCCTTGCTATTATGCTGGCTATGTTCTTTATCTTCGGTTTTGGTTTTATCGACCAACAGGCAAGAAGCATTACCGGATACGATGAGACGAGTAATTGGTCTTACATTTTGACTGGTTTAGTTTTCTTTGCTATCCTCTTTTATGCCTACTCCATCCTCACAATGCCTTTCAGCATTTATAAGACATTCAGCATTGAGCAACGGTTTGGTTTTAATAAAACAACTCCTCTCTTATATATTAAGGACACCATTATCAGTTGGATTATGACTGCTATCATCGGCGGACTGCTACTAGGTCTACTGATGTTTATTTATCAAAAAACAGGTGATTTCTTCTGGATTCTAGGCTGGATTCTGTTGACCTTGTTCTCGATGGGGGCTATGATGTTTTATTCTTCTCTCATTGTACCTCTTTTCAACAAACAAACACCTTTGGAAGACGGTGAGCTAAGAACCGCAATACAGGACTTTTGCCAGAAAGTGGGCTTCCAACTTGACAACCTGTACGTGATGGATAATTCAAAACGCAGCACCAAGGCTAACGCCTATTTTTCCGGTTTAGGGAAAAAGAAACGTATCGTGCTGTTCGATACGCTTATCTCTACTCTTTCTACCGATGAAATTGTGGCCGTTCTTTCGCATGAAATAGGACACTATAAAAGAAAGCACACCAGAAAGATGCTTTTATTCCAAATCGCATATTATGGTATCTTGTTCTTTATTATGTCGCTGTTCTTGAAAAACGACATAGCCATAGCGCAAACCCTCTACGGACTAGACGCACAACAACTCAGCGAGAGCTACCACATTACACACGGAACATTCTGGCTGAGCATTATAGTATTTGGAATTATTTTCTCTCCTATATCTACATTTGTAAGTACATTGATGTATGCGGTCTCGAGGAAAAATGAGTTTGAGGCAGATGCCTTTGCCAAAGAAAACGGGCTTGCCGAGCCTTTAATAAGCGCATTAAAGAAGCTGTCTTCTTCTTCGCTTTCAAATTTGACTCCGCATCCATACTACATTTTCTTCCATTTCTCTCACCCATCGCTTCTGCAAAGAATTAAGGCACTGAGAAAAATAGTCTAAAATAGAAGAGAACATGAACATATAAAGCAGACCTAACCAGTCTGCTTTTTTAATAAATTGACTAATTTTGTGGAAAGTTTCTTAATATGTTGGTTAAAAAAGATATTCAAGGCTTAGAAAAGTTAAACCTAAAAGCCCTATTCTTCGACATGGACGGAGTTCTTTTCAACTCTATGCCACATCACGCAAAAGCATGGATTTACGCTTTTAAATCCATTGGTATTGAATTCAACGAATACGAGGCTTACATGCGGGAAGGAATGACTGGAAGCGGAACCATTAACGAACTCTTCAACAAAACCTATGGCAGAAACGCCTCTCAAGATGAGTGCGACAAACTTTATAAAACAAAATCGGAGTATTTTGACCAGTTAGGCATTGCCAGCCCAATCGAAGATGTGGATAAAGTTTTGAATTTCGCGAAAAATGCCGGATTAGACATATATATTGTAACAGGATCTGGCCAAAAGAGCCTCCTGACCAAATTGGACCATAGTTTTCCAAATATTTTCTCGTCCGACAAAATGATTACCGCTTACGACGTTAAAAAAGGAAAACCCGACCCAGAACCTTACCTTATGGCTTTAAAGAAAGGCAGATTCAACAAAAACGAGGCCATCGTCATTGAGAATGCGCCCCTTGGTGTACAGTCTGGCCATGGTGCCGGTATTTTCACTATTGCTGTAAACACAGGCATTTTAAAAGACGAAGAGCTGACCTCTAGGGGTTGCGACCTTCTATACCACAATATGAAGGAACTTCTACAAGACCTTCCACTCATTGTCAAACACTCTCAATCGTCAAAATAATGATTTTCGACATTTCTAACGCTAAAATAAACAAGCTTGTCATACACAAAATAGGGTCTCATTCCGAAAATGTGCCCACCACCTACTCAAACCAGTGTTTGAAGTTTAGCGACGACAGTATTGTCCCTGACCACCTTAAACAATACTTTCTCGCCACATTCCGTGAGCCCCACCTCTATAACCTGAGCCACGAGAATGGCATACAAGACAATATGGTCTACCGCATTTCTGAAACAATCTTCGAACAGCCCGACACTTTTTACGAGAACTCGCGCGTTCTGGCCGACCTGCTCTATAAATCGTCATCAAATGCGAACATCAAATCAGGAGAGTTTTACGTTACCCTTTTCGAGGATGTACAAATTTTAGACCAAACGGTTTTGTGTTTAGGGTTATTCAAATCGGAAAACAAGGAAACGTTCTTGAAAGTTCATCCCGAAGACGGTATTATCTCGGTCGACTGCGAAGAAGGTATCAACATCAAGAAACTCGACAAAGGATGTCTAATCTTCAATATTGAAAAGGAAAACGGCTACATAGTTTCGGTTGTTGACAAAGTGAGCAAAGGTAACGAGGCTGTTTTCTGGAAAGACGACTTCCTCGGACTCTCAGAACGTGAAGACAACAATTTCGACACCATGAACTACCTGAATATCTGCAAAGAGTTTGTCGACCAAATTTACGCTCCGATTAACGAAGTCCCACGAGAAAGTCAAATCGATATGCAGAACCGAACCATCGACTACTTCAAGACGAACGAAGAGTTCAACGAAGATGTGTTCAAAACGGAAGTGCTCGGTGGCAATGAAGAAATCGTTAGAGCTTTCGACGAATGCAAAGAAAACTATGAGTCGGAACGTGGCATTAACGTGAACAAGGAATTCGCCATATCGAACGAAGTCGTGAAACAAGAAAACAAAAGGTTCAGGTCCGTCATCAAGCTCGATAAAAATTTTCATGTATACGTGCACGGAAATCAAGCAATGATGCAACGAGGTTACGACGAGGAAAAGAAATTATACTATTATACGCTATACTTCGCAACCGAATCATAAATTTATAAATGGTACAAAAAAATGGAGTTTTACATTTTTACGTAAACAGCCATGTTTTTGTACCATTTTTCTTTATTATCCACTTTTTGCACCTTTAAAACCACCACAATTTCATTTTTTTAGTATATAGACCTTGACATAATGAAAATTTTATTTATCTTTAGAAATGAAAAACACAGAATAAACACTCAATAAAAACAATAAATATGTCGGAATTAAATGGTGAAATCATTCAAGTCATTGGTCCGGTAGTAGATGTGAACTTTGCAAACATTAATGAATCAAGCCTGCCTAAAATCCACGATGCATTGGCTATCCAACGCGAAGGAAAGGAAGATTTGATTGTAGAATGCCAGCAGCACAAAGGTGAGCACACTGTACGTGCCATCTCAATGGAATCTACGGATGGACTGAGGAGAGGAATGAAAGTGAAGGCTTTAGGGTCTCCGATTTCAGTACCAGTTGGCGAACAGATTAAGGGCCGAATGCTTAACGTCGTAGGTGCGCCAATTGACGGTATGAAGAAGTTCAACACAGAAGGTGCTTCTCCTATTCACAGAGATCCACCTAAGTTCGAGGACTTGTCAACATCAAAAGAAGTACTTTTTACTGGTATTAAAGTCATTGATTTGCTAGCTCCGTACTCAAAAGGTGGAAAAATCGGTTTGTTCGGTGGTGCCGGTGTAGGTAAAACCGTCCTTATCATGGAACTTATCAACAACATCGCGAAAGGCCATAACGGTTTCTCTGTTTTCGCAGGTGTTGGAGAACGTACCCGTGAAGGTAACGACCTTCTGCGAGAAATGATCGGTTCTAACATTATTCGATACGGCGAGAAGTTTAAAGACGCCATGGAAAAAGGCGACTGGGATCTGTCTTCTGTTGACCAACAGGAACTGGAAAAATCTCAAGCTACCTTAGTATATGGACAGATGAACGAGCCACCTGGTGCCCGTGCTTCTGTTGCCCTTACGGGTCTTACCGTTGCTGAATCTTTCCGCGATGCTGGTAGTGGCCGCGATATTCTTTTCTTCATCGATAACATCTTCCGTTTCACTCAGGCCGGTTCAGAGGTATCTGCCCTTTTAGGACGTATGCCTTCTGCGGTAGGTTACCAACCAACTTTGGCTACTGAAATGGGTGCGATGCAGGAACGTATCACTTCAACCAAGCACGGTTCCATCACTTCTGTACAGGCCATCTACGTGCCTGCCGACGACTTGACCGACCCTGCTCCAGCAACTACTTTCGCTCACTTGGACGCAACAACCGTTTTGGACCGTAAGATTGCTTCTTTAGGTATTTATCCGGCTGTAGACCCTCTAGGCTCAACTTCTCGTATTTTGGATCCTAACGTCATCGGTAAAGACCATTACGAAACTGCACAAAGAGTTAAGAAAATTCTTCAGAAATACAACGAGTTGCAAGATATCATCGCAATTCTTGGTATGGAAGAGTTGTCTGACGAAGATAAATTAACAGTTAACAGAGCTCGTAGAATTCAGCGTTTCTTGTCTCAACCTTTCCATGTGGCTTCTCAGTTCACTGGTTTGGAAGGTGTGATGGTGCCTATTGAAGATACTATTAGAGGTTTCAAGATGATTATGAACGGCGAAGTTGATGATCTTCCTGAACAGGCATTCCTCAATGTAGGTACAATCGAAGATGCTATTGCTAAAGGTAAGAAATTGCTTGAATTGGCTAAAAAGTAATCTGCTATTATGGAATTAGAAATCATCTCTCCAGAGCGCATTGTTTATACAGGTGAAGTTAACTCAGTTACTCTGCCTGGCATGTTGGGGCAATTCACAATTTTGCCGAAACATGCAGCCCTCATTTCTTCTCTAAAAGAAGGCGAAATCATCTACATCGACGCAGATGGAGAAAATAGAATTCGCATTGATTCCGGATTTGCAGAAGTGAGAGACAATAAGATTTCTGTGTGTATTGAAAAGATTTTAGAGGCTTAATGACACCGACAGACAAGTTGATCAAAGAAGGTATCACTCGACTGGGTTACGTAATGGTAGCATGTAATGTGGGAGGAATGCTTCTCTACAAACTGCTGCTTAAAGAATACTATTTCGAGCTATATCCGGCTCTGGTTCTCTTTATGTTTGCCATAAGCGCTATAGTCGTTTCTGTAACTGCTAAGGCTATTGAGGGAGACAATGCTACATTTGTAAACATATCAATGGTTACCAGCATACTAAAGCTATTACTGCTGGCCCTTGTGTTTCTTTTGTATGCGTGGTTAGTAAAGACTCAATTAATCAGTTTCTTTATTTCCCTTATAGTTTTATATGTTGTATTCACAGTTTTTGAAACTGCGTTTCGAGCAAAACTAAACAACAGACATCAAAATGAACTCAATCAAAAATAGCATTAAAAACTGCCGTTTCCTTTGGTGCATTCTACTGTTCCTCGGTTTGTCTATCAATGCAGCATCTGCAAATGAGCACAAATCGGAGGAAGGTGGTGTGAACATCACTGAAATTGTTTTCGGCCATATCAATGACGACTACAATTGGCATGTATGCACTATTAACGAGAAACACATCAACATTCCATTGTTGTGTATCGTTAAAGGTCAGAACGGATGGGATGTGTTTTGCGCATCTAAACTCCACGAAGGTGGCTATAAAAGCTACAAGCAGAGTGAAGAAGGTGAATACGCTGGCAAAATTGTAGAAGTAGTCGATGGCAATGAAGTAAGACCATTAGACCTGTCTATTACTAAGAACGTATTTACCCTATTCTTGGTAGCTGCTATCATGTTGGTTTTGTTCCTTGGTATTGCGAAGAAATACAAAAAGGACTATTTAGCAACTCCTTCAGGAGCACAAGCTTTATTAGAGCCTATCATTTTGACAGTTGAAGAAGACATAACTAAAGCATGTATCGGTAAGAATTACAAAAGATATTCTCCATACATCCTGACTGTATTCTTCTTTATCCTGATTACCAACCTTATTGGCATTATTCCTATTTTCCCTGGTGGTGCGAATGTAACGGGTAACATCGCTATTACTTTTGTTTTAGCGTTTATCACATTCCTTTTCACAAACTTCACTACCAACGGACATTATTGGAAAGAAATTTTCTGGCCTGAAGTTCCAATGGGTCTCAAGTGTCCTATTCCTATTATGCAGTTCATCGAATTCTTAGGGGTGTTCACTAAGCCTATCGCACTGATGGTCCGTCTGTTTGCCAATATGTTGTCTGGTCACATCATGCAACTTATCTTGGTAGGTCTAATCTTCATTATGGGTTCTCTGTTCGGTGCTGTTACCGCTTACGGGGTTTCTGTAATATCTGTACTCTTAGCAGTATTTATGGACTGTCTGGAAGTCCTCGTAAGTTTAATTCAGGCTTACGTGTTCTCTATGCTTTCAGCACTATTCATAGGTATGGCCCAAGAGCGTCCTGAGCATGAAAATGCTTAAATTCAAACAAAGAAAAAATCAATAAAAAAATAATTAAAATTAGAAAACTATGTTATCAATTATTCTTCAGGCTGCAGCTGAAGTAGCTTCAAGCGCAGCAATGTTCTCAAAAGCAGGTGCATGTATCGGTGCTGGTATCGCAGCTATTGGCGCAGGTATTGGTATTGGCCATATTGGTGGTTCTGCAATGGAAGCTATGGGTCGTCAGCCAGAAGCTGCTGGTATGATCCGTACCAACATGATTGTTGCAGCCGCCCTCGTTGAAGGTGTTGCTTTCTTGGCAATCATCGTAGCTATCTTAGCTCTCTTCGTATAATTCTAAAGCGTTCAGCCCATGTCTTTGATAACACCAGAATTCGGTTTGGTTTTCTGGATGTTAGTTGTCTTTGGCATCGTTTTCTTCATATTGGCGAAATTCGCTTGGCCAATAATCACTGAAATGATTGCGCAAAGAAACAAATACATCGAAGATTCAATACAATCGGCTAAAGATGCAAATGAGAAACTGCAGAACATTAAGAACGAAAGCGAAAAGATTCTTAATGAAGCGAAAAACCAGCAGTTCCAAATTGTACACGAGGCTCAGAATGTTAAGGATCAAATCATAGCAGAAGCCAAAAAGCAAGCGGAAACCGAAGCCGCTAAAATTATTGAAAATGCGAAATCTAGCATTAACGCTGAAAAGGAAAATGCTTTAAAAGACATTAAGATTCAAGTCATTGAACTGACTCTCCAATTATCGGAGAAAGTCTTGAAAAAACAGTTCAGCGACAAACAAAGTCAAGAAGCTTTCATCAACGAGAAGCTAGATGAAATTAACGCTATAAACAAGCAGTAAACAATGGATACAGGCAGAATTTCAGTCAGATATGCAAAAGCCTTATTGGAGGTCGCCCAAAAGAACGGCTCTGCAAATAAAGTGTATGAGGAAATGGAATCCGTTTCTAACGCTTTTTTCGCTGTTCCCGACCTTAAAAAGGCTATGAATAATCCGCATGTCACCACTGATGAACGGAAAAAATTACTTTTATCAGCTGCTGGAAACGAGAGTTCTCCTGTAAGTTCCGAATTTAGCAAGTTTGTTGACTTGGTGACTGACAGAAAAAGGGAGAATTACTTCCACTCTATCAGTCTTGTTTTCCAAGACCTTTACAGAAAAGACAACAACATCATTATCGGTAAACTGACAACGGCTACCGAGGTGTCGGAACAGGTTAAGGAAAAAATGAAAGCACTTGTTGCTCAAATCGCGAATTTGCCATTGGGAGGTAAAGTTGAATTTCAGTCTGAGGTTGACCCTAGCCTTATCGGTGGGTTCCAACTTCAAGTTGAATCCAACTTGCTCGATGCCAGTGTAGCGTCGCAGTTACAGGAAATCAAGAAAACCTTGATTGACAAAGCGCACTCTAGCGCAATGTAATTGCATTTTTTTATTTGTTTCACTATTAAAGATCGTTTAAATGTCAAGCATAAAAGCGAGTGAAGTTTCAGAGGTCCTAAAAAGCCAACTCGAAGGCATCGACGCTAAAGCGAAGTTCGAAGAGGTCGGCACCGTTCTTGAAGTTAGCGACGGTGTTGTACGTATCTACGGCTTGCAGAACGCCGAAGCTGGAGAACTGCTTGAATTTCCTCAAGCCAACGGCATGAAAGCCGTGGTGATGAACTTGGAGGAAGACAATGTAGGTGCGGTGCTTCTTGGTCCTACTGACTTAGTAAAAGAAGGATTCACCGTTAAACGAACCAGACGTATTGCTTCCCTTATGATGGGCGACAGTATGGTTGGCCGTGTCGTTAACGCTATTGGTGAACCTATTGATGGTAAGGGGCCTATCACGGGCGACCTTATCGAAATGCCTCTTGAGCGTAAAGCTCCAGGTATCATCTACCGTCAGCCCGTTAACGAGCCTCTCCAGACTGGTATCAAGGCTATCGACGCAATGATTCCTATCGGTCGTGGACAGCGTGAGTTGATCATCGGTGACCGTCAGACCGGTAAGACTGCCATTGCTATCGATACTATTTTGAACCAGAAGGCTAACTACGATGCCGGTAACCCAGTTTACTGTATTTATGTAGCTATTGGTCAAAAAGGCTCTACTGTTGCAAATATAGTTAACACCCTCCAGGAAAGAGGTGCTATGGCTTACACGATTATCGTGTCTGCTACAGCCAGCGACCCTGCCGCTATGCAGTATTACGCTCCTTTTGCGGGTGCTGCTATCGGTGAGTATTTCCGTGATATGGGTAAACACGCCCTTGTTGTTTACGACGACTTGTCGAAACAGGCGGTTGCCTACCGTGAGGTGTCACTGATTCTTCGTCGTCCTTCCGGTCGTGAGGCTTATCCGGGCGATATCTTCTATTTGCACTCTCGTCTGTTGGAACGTGCAGCTAAAATCATCGCTAACCAGAGCGTTGCAGAGCAGATGAACGACCTTCCTGACTCTCTGAAAGGAAAAGTTAAAGGTGGTGGTTCTCTTACCGCACTTCCTATTATTGAAACACAGGCGGGCGACGTATCTGCCTACATTCCTACTAACGTGATTTCAATTACCGACGGTCAGATTTACCTCGAAAGCAACTTGTTTAACGCAGGTGTTCGTCCGGCCATTAACGTTGGTATTTCTGTGTCACGTGTGGGTGGTAGCGCTCAGATTAAGTCTATGAAGAAGGTTGCTGGTACTTTGAAGACTGACCAGGCCCAGTATCGCGAATTGGAGTCATTCTCAAAATTCGGTGGCGATATGGACCCAGTAACAAAGATGGCTATCGACAAAGGTTTAAGAAATACCCAGTTGCTGATTCAGCCTCAGTACTCTCCTACCCCTGTAGAAGAACAGATTGCTGTTATTTACTGCGGAACAAAAGGTTTGATGAACGATGTTCCGGTTGATAAGATTCACGAATTTGAAAAGAATTTCATTGAATTGATGCGTTCTACCCATAACGATGTGATGGAAAACCTCAAAAATGGTGTTTTGAACGATGAAATGTGCGAAATTCTTGCAAAAGAAGCAACTACTATCGCTAATCGCTTTAACAACGATAACGGTATTGTTGCACAAGAATAGCTAAGTATTAACCGATAATCTCGTAGACAATGGCATCATTAAAAGAGGTAAAAGCTAGAATTGCTTCAGTAACGTCAACTCAGAAGATTACTGGTGCAATGAAGATGGTTTCTTCAGCTAAACTGAAGAAAGCCGAACGTGCTATTGAGAGTATCGAGCCTTATCAAAATCGTCTTAACGGAATTTTAAACAATTTCTTAAAGACTGAGACTGATTACAAGTCTGAATTGGCCGATATTCGTCCTGTTAATAGAGTTGCAATTGTCGTTTTCTCGTCAAACTCGAGCCTTTGTGGTGCTTTTAACTCAAATGTTATAAAGCAATTGAATGCAGTTCTCGAAGAATACAAGCATTTAGGCAAGGAGAATATTGAGATTTATCCGATTGGCCAAAAAGTTTATAGCGCTGCGGTAAAGATGGATTTGAATGTTCAAGGTAACTTTAAATCTTTTGCTGACAAACCTAGCTTCAACGCTATTACCGAGAATGTGACTAACGTTATCGTTGATAAGTTCGTTAAAAAAGAACTTGACAAGATTATCGTTATTTACCATCACTTCAAAAACACTTCAAGCCAAATTCTGGTATCGAAAACGTTCCTTCCTATTAGTTTTGAGTCTACAGCAGAAACTGACAATGGCGATGATGCCAACAAGTATGCTGCCGATTATATTGTTGAACCGAACAAACCTGCTATTCTAGAGGTTCTGATTCCGAAGGCAATCAAAACTAAGCTCTATGCTTGCTTACTTGATTCTAACGCATCTGAACATGCAGCGAGAGTTGTTGCCATGCAAACGGCAAACGACAATGCAGAATCATTAATTAGCGATTTGACTATCTTATATAACAAGACCCGACAGGCTGCAATTACTAGCGAATTGCTTGATATTGTGGGCGGTGCGGCCGCTCTTGAAAATTAAGAAGGTTTCTCTTAAAAAAACAGGGTGCATTTAACAGATGCACCCTATTTTTTGTCATTTATCTTTAGTTGCTTATCTTTACAGAACTCCATTCAAAAACACATATATTTGATTTGTTTATCTCACTTCCATTCTAAATCCGAGATCTTTTGCAATATCTAAAACTTCGAGTTTCTTTTTTGCACTTACTAATTGTTTCATTCTTATAATGGTATCGTAGTATGTTAAGTCACAAATAGCACTCTTCGTCATATCTACTACTTTAGTATATCCTGACACTGCCTTAGCTTGGGAATCCTCCATGAAATTCAACACGGAATTACCTTTTAATGTCCTACAACTCGAGAAATGGACTATTTTGTCTGAGAAGAAATTTCCTGCTAATTCTGCAAGTTCTTCCAAAGAGACATCATTTTTCTCTCCTTCCAATTTTATCGTTCCAGTTTCACCATGGGAACAGAAAAATACAGCATAATCCTGGAATTGTTTAGTGCCGAACTTCTTAAAATAGAATACGAGTTGATCTTTTGTAACAATATTTCTGTGTATGCAATCCAATCCTTTATAGTACGTCTCTAGAAATCGCAACAAAGGTTCTGTATCTAATTTATTCTTTGAGCGAACATCCCACTCAGTCTCAAAACAAATGATTCCTTTTATCATAAGCGTAGAATATTGTAAAATAATAACAAACTAAATCATTTCCGAATAAAAAAAGTTGACTCTTCTAGTGTCAACTTTAATAGGTTATTTCCGACTTTAACATTAATCAATTCGTAACCTTTGAGCCCTTAGCGATCATCAAGATAGGGAACGCATAGTCTGCCATCCATTTCTGCGACACACCCATCTTTCCCGCATTCTTACGAATACGCTGACAAGCTTGGAACACATCGGGCGCCGACCAGTCGTTCTTTGTCATAATATCGTTTACCGCATCGTTTATTGAGGAACGGATTAATTTACGGAAAAAGCTAGGTATACGGAGTTTCCATTGCAATTGGTTGGTCAGAACCGTCAACAAGTCATTGGTGAAATTCTGGAAGCAGAAAAAGTACGCCTGCACATCGGTCTGTTTATGGCACATTCTGTTTATAGACTTATCTAAATCCTTACAGAATGCCTCATTCAATCCATACTGGGAATTCAACAGTTTCTTTGCGGCGGCTTTCTCTCCTATTCCCAGACGGCCTTGTGTAGGTACCTTCAACGCACGCTTGAAATCTCTTAAATCTGGCAACATATTGATGTTTGCAATACCCAACTTTGGCTCTGCTGCAACGGCAGCCTGCAAATAAACTCTTATTAAAGAAAGGAACTCTTCCTCACGGGCTTGAACTTTTTCCTGCTGTTCTTCTCGCTTTTTTGTTAATTTATCTAATAATCCCATATAATCTATATTATTACGCAAAAATAAAGACTTTATTGATAGATAACAAATCAAAAAGTATACGATTATTTATTTTAGTTTCTGTGTTTCAGTCGCACAAACCCAGTCTCTTATTGTTTATAAATGCTCATAAATTCATAAATTTGCATAACAAATTAAAAGTATCATGATTCAGAGAATTCAATCCTTATTTCTTCTCGTTGTAGTTTTTCTAACTGGTTTGATGTTCCTTTTCGATTTCTCAAATTTTGAAAAGGGTGTTGAAACAAGCGGTTTCAACGTATGTGGTATTGAGAATGTATGTACCACCTGGCCGCTTGCCATTCTAAATTTCCTTATTTTAGCAATCGCTCTATACACCATTTTCGCATACAAAAACAGAATACTACAAATGCGTATTTGCACCCTCAACGCAATCTTAATGATTGGGCAATATGCACTGATGGCCTTCTATATGTACTACTTGAAAGATGAAGGCACAAAGTTGAATTTCGAACTTCCTATTCTCATTCCGTTCATCAACATTGTTCTCACATATCTCTCATGGAGGGCAATTGGCAAAGACGAGGCTTTGGTTCATTCGTACGACCATTTACGATAAGCAACCCCAATACGTCTACTCGTTATGCTCCTTTCCATAAGGGGCATAACCTTCTGCGGCAATGGCAATATCGTCTTCTTTTGGCGCATAGATTTCCCCTGTTGTTCTAACTCCGCATTTCTTTAAATAGGCAACAGACAAATTATAGACGACTTCTTTTAGTGTGGCCTCTCTCACCGATGGCTTCAACTGGCATTCCCAAATAACCATCACACCCCACCCTAAGGAAATCAGTTGTTGTCGGACGCGCTCGTCACGCTCCCTGTTGGTTTCTATCTTGTTTTTCCAGAACAACGTGTTTGTCTTCGGCAACCTATAATAAGGACACGCTTCATGTCCGTGCCAAAAGCATCCGTTTATAAAAATCACCGTACTATATTTCTTTAAGACAATATCGGGTTTTCCTGGCAAATTCGAGCAATGCAGCCTATAATGTATACCCTGGCTGAATAAATACTTCCGCACAATCAACTCAGGCTTTGTATCATTCGACTTGTTCGCCTGCATACATTTACGCCTTTGTTCCGGACTCAGTTTATCAACCATACTCTGTTTACTATTTGCAAACATAAAATTACGGGAATCCATCCACATTTATGACAATCAGGCACAAGTAATTCTTTAAAATATGCTACATAGAAAACAAAAAAGCCTCCCAAAAAGGGAGGCTTTTTATTAATATCATATTTATTTACAATTCATCTGCCGCATACAGATAGTCTAACAGAGGCATCTTGTAGTCGAAAATCTCGCCTGGATTAAAAAATCTCTCCAATTCAATCTTCGCATTCTCGATGGAATCGCTCGTATGAACGATATTCTCCTGAAAACTCATACAATAATCGCCCCTTATAGTACCCAGAGCAGCCTTACGTCCGTTTGTAACGCCAGCAAGGTTTCTTACCACCTCAACAGCGTCAACACCTTCGTAGCAGCATACAATAACCGGAGTAACCATCATGGCATCTTTCAACTGCTGGAAGAATGGTTTACCCTTGTGCTGTCCGTAGTGTTCAGAAAGCTGTTCGTCGGTCAACTGGCACATCTTCATTCCAGCCAACCTCAAACCTTTCTGTTCAAAGCGACGGGTAACCTCACCGACTAAGCCACGCATCAAGCAGCTTGGCTTCAAAATAACTAAAGTCTTTTCCATTTTATTTCTTTAATGCGGCAAGATTTGCCTTTAATGTTGCCAACTTTGATTCGGCGTCAGCCTTCTTCTTACGTTCAACTTCTACAACTTCTGGTTTAGCGTGAGCCACAAACTTCTCATTGCCCAACTTCTTCTCTACAGAAATCAAGAAACCTTCGTAATACTTGATGTCAGCCTCAATCTTCTTAACTTCAGCCTCTACATCAATGGTATCGCCAAGCGGAACAATACATTCAACAGTTCCAACCATAAACGATGCAGTAGCGCCATCTATATTGTTTTCTGACGCTTTTATCGATGTAATATTAGCCAATTTCTGAATCAAAGCGTTATTGCTGCAATCGAGATTTCCGTTATAGAAGAGCTCAAACTCCTTACGAGGGCTAATACCCTTTTCTGCTCTCAAATTACGAACACCGGCAATAAGTTCTTTCGTCACTTCCATCTTAGAAATAACCGATTCATCGAAAGAAGTAGCTTTAGGCTGCTGTGCTACCATAATAGAGTCAGTTGCGTCTCTGTCGCTGATTGCCTGGTAAAGCTCTTCGGTAATGAACGGCATGAATGGGTGCAACAACTTCAACAACGCCTCAAAGAAGCCGAGTGTTGCGTTCAAAGTAGCAGCGTCGATTGGGTGCTGGTACTCAGGTTTAACCATTTCCAAATACCAAGCAGAGAACTCGTCTCTGAACAACTTGTAAACAGCCATCAAAGCCTCGCTAAGACGATACTTGCTGAAGCAGTCGTCAATTTCAATGATAGTCTTGTTCAACTGTTCACCAAACCACTTAATTGCAAGTTTAGCAGTTTCAGGCTGTGCCAATTTATCGTCAATATCCCATCCCTTAACCAGACGGAATGCGTTCCAAATCTTGTTATTGAAGTTACGTCCCTGTTCGCAAAGCGCGTCATCGAACAAGATATCGTTACCGGCAGGCGCAGAAAGCATCATACCCATACGGACACCGTCGGCACCGTATGTGGCAATCAAGTCTAATGGGTCTGGTGAGTTACCCAAACTCTTTGACATCTTACGACCAATCTTGTCACGTACAATACCAGTGAAATATACGTTGCGGAATGGCATCTTGCCCTGGTATTCATACCCAGCCATAATCATACGTGCAACCCAGAAGAAAATAATATCCGGACCTGTAACCAAGTCACTTGTCGGATAATAATAATTGATTTCCTCGTTACCAGGATTGTTAATGCCATCGAACAACGAGATTGGCCACAACCAAGAAGAGAACCATGTATCAAGAGCATCCTCGTCCCGAACAAGCTGATCTGCTGTAATATTTTCGTAACCAGCAATCTTCTTTGCTTTTGCCAAAGCATCTTCTACTGTAAGGGCAACGACGAACTTCTCCTCTGCACCTTCTTCTGTTGGTAAGAAATAAGCAGGTATTCTATGACCCCACCACAACTGACGAGAGATACACCAATCCTGAATGTTCTCCAACCAATTCTTATATGTAGTTACATATTTAGAAGGATAGAATTTCAACTCACCGTTTACAACAGGCGGAAGAGCGATGTCTGCGAAGTGCTGCATTGAAAGGAACCACTGCTTGCAAAGACGTGGTTCAACTGCTGTATCTTGGTTACGCTCTGAATAACCAACCTTATTATTGTAATCCTCAACCTTTTCAAGCAAACCTGCGTTGTCAAGATCTATTGCAATCTGCTTACGAACATCGAAACGATCCTGTCCGACATACATTCCAGCTGCTTCTGAGATAGTACCGTCTGCATTGAAAATGTCGATAGTTTCAAGGCCATGTGTCTTACCGAGTGCATAGTCGTTTACATCGTGAGCAGGAGTAACCTTCAAACATCCGGTACCGAACTCAACATCTACATAACGGTCTTCAATAACAGGAATTACTCTGCCAACCAATGGAACAATCACCTTATGGCCCTTCAACCACTGGTTCTTTGGATCCTTTGGATTGATACACATTGCAGTATCACCCATGATAGTTTCAGGACGTGTTGTAGCAACTACTGCATAGTAGCCTTTCTCATCTTTGTGGAAAACTTCACCCTCTTCACCGGTAAGTTTAACAGCCTCACTATCCTGTACATAGTATTTCAAGTAGAAAAGTTTGCTCTTCTCATCACGGTAAATAACCTCTTCAGTTGAAAGCACAGTCTGAGCTTTAGGATCCCAGTTAACCATGCGAAGACCGCGATAAATCAAGCCCTTTTCATAAAGGTCAACGAAAACCTTAAGAACCGATTCCGAGCGTTTATCATCCATGGTGAAAGCAGTGCGGTCCCAATCACATGAAGCACCAAGCTTCTTCAACTGTTCTAGGATGATGCCTCCGTGTTTTCTAGTCCAGTCCCAAGCATGCTCAAGGAACTGTTCGCGGGTAAGGTCTTTCTTCTTTATACCCTCACTAGCAAGCTTGTTTACAACCTTAGCCTCAGTTGCAATTGAGGCGTGGTCTGTACCTGGCACCCAACATGCGTTAAATCCCTGCATACGGGCACGACGCACTAAGATATCCTGAATGGTATTATTAAGCATATGTCCCATATGAAGGACTCCCGTCACATTTGGCGGAGGAATGACAACTGTATAAGGTTTTCTTCCATCTGGCTTTGACTTGAAAAAGCCATTTTTAAGCCAGTACTGATACCATTTATCCTCCACTTCGGACGGATTGTATTTACTTGCTAATTCCATTCTTATATGTTTTTTATTTTTTCGTTTTAAAACGCAAAAATACAAATGAAATTCGGGTTTCACAAACCTATAACACTCAAACAAAGCGGTATTTGTTAGAAATAAACAAGATTATTAAAAAAACATGGCTAACAACAAGAACTCTCGAACATATAATTCTTATCTTTGTGTAAAATAGAAAACAAGTCTCAAATGGGAATACTGCAAATTTTTAAAGACTTATTTAGCGGAAATAACAAGACGATTCAATCTAAAAAAGTCATTACTATTGACATTTACTCTCCGATTGAAAAACTTATTTCTAAAAAAGAACAAAAAAATCTAACTGATTTAATTGTTCTTGGACCGGCCAGATCGGGAAAAGGCGCCGAAATGTTCCGTTTCATCAAAAGCATTAGCGAGAAATACGACAATCTGACTAATGTAGATTTATCTGGAGTCGTTGGACTGGAAGAAGTTCCTGAAGAAGCGTTATTCAAATGCAAATCGATTAAGAAAGTCGTTCTTCCTGCCGGCGTCATCTGCATTAAGAACAGGGCTTTCAAGTCTTGTTCCAACCTCGAAAGCGTTTTTCTACCCGAAGGGTTGGAGCGTATTTTGGAGGAAGCGTTCTCGAACTGCCCACACCTTGCTTCGGTTGTGTTGCCTAAAAGCCTTTACAGAATAGGCAAGGAGGTATTTTCTGGCGACGACCTTATTGAAGAGATTTCTATTCCCAGCCGTGTGGAAAGTATTGGAACCGGTGCATTAAATTGCAAAGGCCTGAAAAGAATAACTGTTGAGCCACACAATCCGAGCTACATCTCTACCGACAATGTTTTATTCAGTAGAAACGGTAGCGCCCTTGTCAAATATGCTAACAACAACGAAGCTTCCGAATATACTATTCCTAACGGTGTCGCTAAGATCGTTGAAGAGGCGTTTTATGGATGCAAATGCCTCACTAGGGTTAACTTCTCGGGCAACGTAAGTATTATTAGCGAAAAAGCCTTTATGGATTGCGAAAAAATTGAAAAACTTGAGATTCCTTCAAGTGTCGAAAGAATCGGACAAGAGGCGTTTAAGAACTGCACCAGTTTGCAAAGCGTTAAACTACAAAATGGTATCGCCAGCATTGGCGACAGGGCTTTCGCCGGATGTACTAAACTTTTCGAAATAAACATCCCGAATTCATTATCTAAAATGGGGAACGAAGCTTTTGCAGGCTGCGCTTCTTTGAAATCATTCGCCTTACCTTCTTCTGTCGAGTATGTTGGCAAAAACATTTTTGAAGGTACAATAACAAGCAAATAATAAGTATTATGAAGATTGAGATAGAATTAGTAGAGCCTGGTACATTAAGACAACAAGTCATCAACCGCAAGTCTGACTTTAAAAACGCCGACTTGAAGGTGATTGGACGCATGAACGAGGCCGATATGAAATTCATTAAGCAGGCAACTGGGCGCAATGGATTTATCAAGAGCGTTGATTTGAGCTATGCGGCGGGCATCTCCTTCATCGATAGAAATTCTTTCGAGGAGGGCGGCATACTTTCTACGGTAAGAATGCCTAGCTCTGTAAAGGGGCTTGGATGGGGCGCTTTCTGCATGTGCGACCATTTGACTTCTATTTCTCTTCCTAGTGACATTGAATCGATTGAAAACTTCGCTTTCAACGGATGCACGGCCCTCTCTGCTATAAGTTTGCCTAAAAACCTGAAAAAACTGGGTGTGCAGACTTTTGGCGGCTGTAAGAAACTCGAGGAATTTAAAATTCAATCTTCCAACAAGTTTTTCGCAACTTCCGAAGGGGTTATTTTTAACAAGAGAGGCGATGAAATCGGCAAAACTCTGATTAAATATCCTGCTGGTAAGAAAGACAAGGCCTACTGCATTCCTTCGCACGTTACCACCATCGGTGAGTATGCATTTTTCATGTGCGACAATTTAAGGAACATATCCATTCCCGAAGGAGTTTCTTCTATCGAAGAGTATGCTTTTGCAAGTTGCTCTACTCTGCAAACCATTGAACTTCCTACCACTATTACGAGCATAAAGCCGTTCGCATTCAACAAATGCGAATCGTTACAGTCTCTTGTTCTGACGAGTCAGGAACCTCCTGTTTTCACCCCTGACGAATACGAGACACAGCACCTCAACGTATATGTACCTCTAAATGTTATTAGCAAATACAGAGAGGCTGACGGTTGGAAAGATATGAAGAATTTATTCGGCAAATAAATAAAATGCAGATTCATATAGATAGGTTTATATCACATGCGGCGAAAGTCATAACTATGACTTTCGTCGTTGTTATAACACTATATGGATGTAATGGCTACAAATACCTCGAATTGACGGTTGTTGAACCTGGCGATTTACAAAAATCTTTACAGAGCACGTACAGCAAAGTTACCGATTTGCGCATCAATGGCACCATGGGGCCGTCCGACACCGAATATCTAATTGAGCTAGCTACCAACTCTGACATTCTAACACAATTAGACTTCTCAAATTGCGACATAAAGCTACCCCATCACGCCTTTGCCGGATGCACATATATCAAGTCTGTAATTATGCCCAGATTCAGCATGCTGGCTATTCCGCACCAAATGTTTAGCGGTTGCACAAACCTTACACAGGTTCAGCTTCCAGTTGCTTGCATAAGTATTGAGGAAAATGCTTTTAAAAACTGCGCATCCCTTTCACAAATCGTTTTACCGAGTTCTCTCGACAACATCAAAGATGGGGCATTTGTGGGATGCACAAATCTGGCAGAAATATATTGCATGGCCACAATTCCGCCTCAATGTAACAGCCAGTGTTTTTCACAGACCAACCCAAACGTCTGTCTTTATGTACCCAAAGGCTGTATAGACCTGTATAGGAAGGCCTCTGGCTGGAACAGAATAAAAAACATGGCCGAATTGAAAGATTCTAACATGGCAAACGATACCAATTGGAAAAAGCATTAATTTCACTATGGGACTAATCAAAAGCTTAATACTAAAATTCAAGAAGGAAAAGGTCATTAAGACGAAAAGGCCGGGTGACATATTAACGTATAAACAATTTGCGTTAAAAGACATTTGCCACCTCACTATTCGTGGTCCAATCTGTAAAAAAGATGTGGACAGGTTAGTTGAAATTGCCAAACAATACGGATTTTTAAAAGTGTTGAATATCGAGTCGGCATCTGAAATTCTTGAAATCAGCAACAACCAATTCCATGGGTGCGACTGTTTAGAAAAGGTGGTTTTACCACAAGGCCTCCTAAGAATCGGCGAGTCGGCTTTCGAATCATGCAGATGTCTTAACGAGGTTGTCATACCCGACAGCCTGCAAACTATCAGCAAAAGTGCGTTCTACGCCTGTTATTCGCTGAAAGAGATTACCATCACAAAGAATATCAAGTATATCGGAAATTGGGCTTTAGCATGCAAAAATCTCGAATCCATCAAGGTTTCTGAACACAACATTCAGTTTAAGTCTATCAACAACATCTTGTTTTCAAACGATGGTTCTACCCTTCTCAAATACCCTAGTCACAAGCCCGAGTCGCGTTACGAGGTTCCCGAGGGGGTCAAAGTAATTGCTAACGCTGCTTTTCAAGACTGCGTCGACCTTCAAGAGATTGAACTTCCAGATTCTTTGGAGGAAATTGGCGACAATGCCTTTTTAAATACGCAAATCAAGACGTTGTCGGTTCCTGACGGAGTAAAGAAAATAGGGAAACTCGCGTTTTCACACAACACCCAGTTAACCGAGGTGTACTTGCCAGGAAGCATCAACCGATTGGGCGAAAGAGCCTTCACGGAATGCCATAAACTGAGCAAGGTTACTATCGGGAATGGCATAACAGGTATTGAAGATAATGTTTTTGCGAACTGCCACAGCCTAAAAACGGTCGATCTGCCACAAAGCGCCTACAAAGTCATGGAATAGGTGTTAACAAACATAATCAATTTCTTTCTTTTATTGAAGGACTTTGCTATCTTTACCTTAAGACAAGGAACACATCAAAATTTAGATATATGACAAAAATCAACAACATAAAGGCAGGACATCTTTCGGAAGCTATGACTGCCGAACAATGGAACAATATAACCGCTGTTCAAGTATCAGGGAACATAAATTTTACCGATTGGCAATTTCTTGGCACCTTAGCACAAAACAAGTTGGAAGACATTGATTTGGGCAACACTTCAGGTCTTAGAATGACGGCCGACTTGAACCACATCTTTTATGGCAGTAAATCGCTAAAAAAACTGATTTTACCGGAAGGTGTTACACTCATCGACGAAAAATGTTTCGAAGACTGCAACCAGCTTGAATCCATCAAGTTGCCTAACAGCCTGAACAACATAGGCGGCTATGCATTCCTCAGATGCGGACTTAAAGAAATCGTCATGCCAAACCAGTTGAAACGGTTTGGTCCAAGAGCGTTTGCCGATTGTTCAAACCTCGAAAAAGTAAAACTTCCTGACGAACTGCAAGAATTTGGTTATTGCGCTTTCGAAGAATGCACCAGTTTAATTGAAATCGAGATTCCTAAGGGTGTTAAAATTCTCCCTGAAGAAACGTTCATGAATTGTGTCAACCTAAAAAAGGTGGTGCTTCATGAGGGATTGGAAGAAATTAAAGAAGGCGCTTTTGAGTACTGCACAGGTCTTGAGAGCATTGTCATTCCTTCTACCGTGAAGAAAATCTCGAAACGTGCGTTCAAAGGCTGTTCTAATCTTTCGTCTATTACCATCTCCGACGGTATTACCGAAATAGATATTAAAACATTCGAAGATTGCAGAAGTCTGAAGGAGATTTCTATTCCTCAGACCGTTACTTCTATCAACAAGGAAGCTTTCCGTGGATGCAAATGCCTGAAAAAGGTAATTATGCCAGAAGGTCAGAAAAGCCAGATTTCAACGGGCTACATCACCCGATTCGGCATAAGGTCTATCGACGACGAGGCCTTCAGAGACTGTTCTGCTCTAAAAGAAATTACTCTGCCTAGCACTATCGCGAACCTGGGTTCTTACGTCTTCCGTGACTGTACCGCATTACAAATCATTCACTGCAAAGCTGTTCAGCCTCCGTTCTGCCTTCCTAAAACATTCCATTGGGCAGACAATCTCGAGGTTATTGTCCCTGCACAAAACAAAGAAAGCTACCAAAAGGCCTATGGTTGGTGTGAGGTGATGAGCGAGCGTGTCGATGAAGACGAAGTAAACCCTTCTGTTACCGACCTACAAAACCATAAACTCGCTGAAGCGAAAATAAACAATCTCTGCTCCGAAATCGATAACGAGGATGTTAATCCTTCTAATGGTGCCTCGTTTGGCGATGGAAAGGGTAAAATCTGCAATTTGAATGCGGACTCCGATTGCGAGGATGTCAATCCTTCCAACGGCGCATCGTTTGGCGATGGAAAAGGCAAAATCTGCAATTTGAACGCAGACTCCGATTGCGAGGATGTCAATCCTTCCAACGGCGCTTCATTCGGTGCTGGAAAGGGCAAAATCTGCAATTTGAACGCGGACTCCGATTGCGACGGCGTCAATCCTTCCAACGGCGCTTCGTTCGGAGCAGGAAAGGGCAAAATCTGCAATTTGAACGCGGACTCCGATTGCGACGACGT
>ODAI011003269.1_pt1 | contig 57612 bp, 63 predicted proteins | sample 1539321 | NCBI WGS metagenome assembly ODAI01 (sample SAMN02144231, study PRJEB22623) | gut metagenome | biome: sheep rumen | host: Ovis aries | place: New Zealand | reverse complement strand
TCGCCTCCATGCAGCCCATGCCGCCGCCGAAGCCCGCGCCCATGCGCATGAGGACGTCCTCCGGCATACCGGATTCCTCCTGAAAGGCGCACAGCACCGCCTGCGCGCAGTTGCAGCCGCCATGCTTGAGCGACACCGCATATTCTTTTTTAAACTTTGCGGTATATCCGCTGCCGTCTTCACGCTTGACATCACAGACAGCATGAAGCTTCGTAATGCGGGTTACGGTAAGTTTATATGTGGTTGCCCAATTCTTTACAACGATAACGTCGCCTACCTTGAACTCTTTCTTTTCAATGTTGAACATATCTGCTTGACTTAATTTATGGTGCAAAGATAGGAAGAATTTTTGAGAAATCCAAATTTGTACCCCCAACCTGACTCGAACAGGTGTCTAGAACTTAGGAGATTCTTGTTCTTCCGCTGAACTATGGGGGCATCATTGCAAATATACTAATAATTAGTGCTAAATGCAAATTTCTCAACCATTATGAACGGTTTGATCATAGTTTTCAATCTGTTTTTCCTCTCCAACAATATCAGAAACTATCTTATATGCCATAAACGGTATGTTTTTGGAAAAGCATACCTGAGCAATTGCTGCAGATTCCATATCTACGCACAAAGTGTTCCAATATATCTGTTTGATTCTTTGGGCTTCTTCTTTTTTCGTGACGAAACTGTCGCCTGTGGCTATCGCCCCGTCATGAATTCCACGGGCAATTTCCCTTGGTACAACACATGTGGCTGTGACAATAAATTTCAAAATAGTCCTGTTTTTAGCACAGTCGAAATATTGCGGACATCCCTGAACCTGTCCTAACAAATTAGGCTCTCCGCACCAAACGTCATGATAGAAAACACGACTTCCAATAACAAGGTCGTTCTTTTTAATCAAACTATTTTGAATACCGCCAGCATATCCGAAAGACACTACGTAATTTGGATTATACTTTTCAATAAGGCTGGCTGCTTTAACTGCCGCATTCACTTTTCCAATGCCAGCCACCTCAACAATTTTATCAAACGGGGCTTTTTTGTCTTTAAGAATTTTGGCCTCTTCTTCCATGGCGCAAAGGAAAAGCACTTTACCTATGGGATAAGTGGTTCTTTCAGGATCAGGGTCTTCATTAAGGATCTTCAAAAAATTCCATGCAATCCTTTTCGCTAAATTCAAATCATGAAAAGTGTAACGTCCGCACTCTTCTTCAGTGGCACCCGGTACGCTTTGAATAGCAGTAAGGGTTGTGAACATTTTTCTTGTTTCTTCCCACACTTGTTTTATGCTGTAAGTTCCTTTAAGTATGAGATAAAAGCCCGTAAGACAGCCCATTGGGCCAAAATAAATTACGTCCTTACTGAATTCGCATGCCTTGCTTCTGAAATACGTGGCCCCCCAATGCTCAATGGTATGGAATGCCTGCCCCAAATGGATGATATCCGGCACAATACCGTCTAAAAAAGCATCGCTAGGCTCAATTACACGAATATCGTAAGTGGTTATGTTAGGACTGTCAGTTCTTGATACATAAATTCCTTGTTTAAGTAACTTATGATTAATTTTAAAACTTGGTATCTTTTCCATGTTAGTAAATGTATAATACCGTTACTTCTGTGTAACGGAAATCGTTAGGGTATCTTTTTTCAAGATATTCAGCAAGTTCAATATCACTAAGCCAATTGAAAATGTACCCTTCCATAATGTAGTTATGCGTGAATTCCGTTCCGTCATATTTCTGCTCAAGTTCAGACGTAAAGTCCGAAAACTTATCGCCCTTGTGCTTTTTGATAAACGGAAGAAAATCAATCGTATCTAATAGTTTGTACGTTTCTTCTACGTAGTTAATTTCAGTTTCTCCCATAGTATTAATAAAAATTAGGGTGGGTTGCTCGCCCACCCATGTTAGAACTACTTGCTTACTTGTTCTGCGGCTTCCATAAGCATCTTCAAGCCAATGGCGTCCATAGCATTGCTGCTTCCGCTTCCACCAGTGGTGACAATCTTCGGAAGGTTAACCTTGGAGAATGCTTCAGCAACGCCAACCTTAGTCTTGTACTCCCATTCAGCACGCTCTTGCGGGGTCAAACCTGCAGCAACTTTTGCTCTGTTGGCAGCAGCCTCAGCCTCACCTTCTGCGATAATACGCTTCTTGTCGAACTCAGCCTTTTCTGCTGCGAGACGGGCAACTTCACGTTCCTGCTCAGCCTTGGTAACCTCGGTAGCCTTTACCTTTTCCTGTTCCCACTTAGCCTTTGCAGCTGCTGCCTTACCTTCGGCTTCAGCCTTGATAGCGTCCTGTTGTGCTGCTGCAGCCTCAGCCTTCTTTGTCTGAATAGACATGTTAGCCTGCTGCTGAGTAGCAATCTGTTGATTGACCTTCTCGTCGTATGTAATTTCAGAAATGGAAACCTGGTCCAACTTAACTCCGTAAGCCGTAAAAGGAGAATTCTCTGAACGCTTATAGCCACCCATAGCTTCGGGGTCTTCGATAAGGGAAGCAATCTTTACCTTCTTTTCCTCACCAGTAAGTGCATCATAAGTAACCTGTTCAGAAACGGTTGTCTTGTAAATACCGTTCGTTAGTTGGTCGGTAATGTACGCAATCATGTCGTTCTTCTTTTCCGCATAGGATTCGAACGCCGACATAAGAGGCCCGGATGCGTAGATAACCTTACCGACATTAGGGGCAACGAGTTCATTCATAAGACGGTCCATGCCCGTATAAGCCGTCTGAATTTTGCTAAGGTGCTGTACGTCGGCCGGGAGCTCAACACGAAGCGAACCGTGGATGTATCCTACTGACGCATCATTGAAGATAACCATGATAGGGTTTCCGTGGCGAACACCCTCTGCGTCCTTACCGCCGAACCAGAACTGCTGTGTCTTGTAGTAAGACGTTGTGCGTCCAAACCACTGCCACTTCCAACCAGGGGTAGTCCAATACTCCATGTTACCGCTGAGCGGATACTGGTTGACAACAACTTCCTCATTCTTCACGTCCTCGCCAATACTGCCAATGCAGCAAAGGCATACAACCGCAAGGGCACCAAGGATAAGTGCGGTGACCTTTTTCTTGTCGAGCTTCTTGAAGAAGCCCTTCTTCTCTTCATAACTGTTTCTCATTTGTAAATGTATTAAATGTTAAAAACTACTTGTCTTTGATAAGATAATAAAAAGGGATGAGCATTTTCGGGAAACTAACTCCGGAATCTTTTCCTTCCGTGAATTTGATCAAACCGAAAATCTCAAGAAAGCAGAATACGTAATAAAGAAGTACGCATAACAGCAAAACGCCGATAAAAAGTCTGTAAATCATTTTATGCTAAAATTTTCGTTCGACGCAAATATACAAAAAAACCGCAGGCTGTTTACCTGCGGTCCTTTTATGACCTCCATGCTTTTTCAATCCATTGTTTTCCTTTATCAAATGCTATGTCGTACAACTTTTTTAGCATTTTCTTCACGGTTTTCCGTGTCTCGGGGTCGAACTTGTCCCCGTAATTGGGAAGCAGATGATCTTCCAGCTTCGAAATTGTTTCACCCAAAACTTTTTCTTCGTATGTCATTGTTTATAATATTGATCAGTACATAGATTCAATGGCATCAATAAGTCCCCCAAAGCTCAAATGCACTCTGTGAAGTTCTTGGTCTATGTTGTCCAGATCTTGTTCAATGAATTCGTCGTCAAGGTTACGTGCGCCAAACATGTTCCTATGTTTCATTGTGCTTCTTACTCCACGCGGTGCAGACGGGTCTGCATCTTCATCATCGGGCACATTGTTAATATAGACATCGAACTTCTGCAGCTCTTGGTCAAACGCTTTTAATTTTTCAAGAAACGCCTGACACTGAGATTTCACATCTTCATAGTTTATACTGTATTCGTCTGAAGGGTCATTTATTCCCATCGACTTAAAGCTGTCCATTGTATCCCTGTCGAAGAATTCTGATACAGCTTCTTTCACCATTTGTTTAAGGTTTTTGGACATTTTTTCGTTATGGTTTTAACGATAAATACCGGCGCCGTAAAGAACTACATTGGTTTTTCCCAATAACCATACAGGCATTTTTCTCCACAGTCCCAAATATCCTTGTAATGCCCGCCAACAGAACACACAAGATGACTGGATACCCTGAGCACGCACGCCGTATTATGGGAGTCAGAAAATTCATATACTTTCGGGCGCTTTCCTCCTTCTCTCACGTCAATCGGGTGCCATTTAAAACCGTTTTCAACAAGAAGCGCCCCGACGCATTCTGTCGATGTGGGCGCCTCTGAAAGTTTGTGCGCGTACTCAACGAGTTTGTCCAGCGCCGTATGCCACGAAATGTTCAATGCACCGCACACGGCACGGATACTACAGTCTCCCGTAATGTGGTCGTTCGGCTGAAAATATTCAAAATTCTTATGATAAACTTTGACGGTTTTACGCCCGGCTTTGATGGTTTTTAACACTTTCATTTCTCTGCGTATTTGTCGATGGTTTCTTCGGTGATTTCAACGGCCTGGCCGCTGTAGTACCGCACGGCCTCATTCGCGAGTTCCTTAAATAGTTCAAAGTCCATCCACGCCATTTTATATTCTGGGGTCGGATTCCCGTACATGTCTTTAACCTCCTCGTTGTACCGCTCAAGATGACGGCTGAAAATTGGGCCGTAACGAGTGTCGTTCAGGTATCCGCAAACGAAATACCAAATGTTCGCAGGAACAAATCTGTCTTTAATCTCTTTCATGGCTTTGTTCTCCTTTTTGCAAAGATAGAAAGAAAAAACGAGAAATCCAAATTTCTCGTCAACAATATTTGTCTATGTCTTTGTTGTATTGTACAATAGTATCTCTGTGCTTTTTGTTCATTTCCCTAATCCATTTAGGGATAATATCGTGCACAGAAGTAATGTCGGTTCCCCATTGCCGTTCCATAATGTCGGATATCTCCTTCTTGGTATGGACAACATAAACGCCGGGCATCCATTCCGTGTAATACAAAATCCCTTCGTCAATCAGTCTTTGTAAATTCTTCTCCATATTTCAAACGTTCTTTCAACATTGTTTTCCTCTTGTAAGACAATGCGTTGTCTATTCCAACCTCAACAATCCGTTTGCTCCCTATTATAACACACAGTTCTTTTGCCCTTGTTATTGCAGTATAAAGAAGGTTGCGTGTCATCATAATCTTGTTCGGATAGGTGAGCGGAATGACCACCGCAGGATATTCGGATCCTTGGGACTTATGGATAGTCATTGCATAGGCGAGGGACAGTTCCTCCAAGTCAGTATATGAATACTCCACAATACGCTCGTCAAACCTTACAAACACTGCCTTGGTGTCCAAATTTATTGCATCGATAAACCCGCTGTCTCCGTTGAACACTTCTTTTTCGTAGTTGTTAACTGTCTGTATTATCTTATCGCCAACCCTGAAAATAAATTTTCCATACTTGACTTCAGTACCTTCGGGATTGATTGCTTTCTGCAGTTCAATATTTAACTTATCAACACCAATCTCACACTTTTTCATTGGCGTAAGCACCTGAATGTCAATAGGCTTATATCCGTATTTCTTTGGTAGCCGGTTTACAACCAAATCAACAATATCAAACATTATGTCATCATCACGCTTCATAAAGAAAAAGTCGGAATCATTTGTGTTTTTTATGACCAAAGATTCACCGTTCTTAACGTGGTGGGCATTTTTGATTATGTTTGAATTTTCAGATTGCCTGAATATCTTATCAAGTTTTACCACAGGGACGACGCCAGAATTGATACAGTCGCGAAGGACGTTTCCAGGGCCGATACAAGGAAGCTGATCGATATCTCCGACCAAAATTACACGCATGTTGTTTGGGACGGCGCGAATAAGCGTTTCCATTAACTGCAGGTTCACCATACTTGTTTCGTCAACGATAAGTACGTCTCCGGGAAGCTGGTTGTATTCATTGTAGCAATAGCCGAGAGCCGGGTTGTATTCAAGAAGCCGATGTATCGTCTTAGCCTGCCGGCCGGTAAGTTCGCTCATTCTCTTTGCGGCTTTTCCTGTAGGTGCAGCAAGGAGAATCATCATACCCATTGAAGACAGAAGTTCAATGATACCCTTGATAACGGTGGTTTTTCCTGTGCCCGGGCCACCTGTCAATATCATTAGATTGTTTTTCAGGGCGGTTTCTATCGCAGTTACCTGCTTGTCCTCATAATGATAGCCAGTCTTCTGCTCAACTTCTTCAATGGTTATGTTTGACAGGCTGTTCACCTGCGGATAGTTAAGTATCTCTTTAAGCCTGCGTGCAAGGTATACTTCGGAATCATACATGTACTTGAGGTACAGGTTGTCGCCACAAGCAACAATGAACTGCTTGGCTATTAAATTGTCAATATTTTTGTCAATGATATCGTCATCGATTTCAAGAAATTGGCTTACCGTATAGTCTACGTCTTCCCTGCCGGAATAAACATCCCCGTCTTCGCACATTCGTCTCATCTCATATATTATTCCTCCTTCAACCCTTCTTGGATCATCCATTTTAATTCCGACGTTGAGTCCGATTTCGTCTGCAGTTTTAAACCCGATACCTTCAATTTCGGTGAGTCTGTAAGGGTTTTGCTTGATTATGTTTATGGCCTCATCCCCAAATAATTTGTATATTTTGATGATAAGCCGTGTTCCGAGATCGTACTTTTTCAAGAATATCATAAGGTTCCTGAGAGCCTGTTGCTTTTGCCATGATTCCTTTATCTCGTTATACCGCTTATTGCCAATACCATCTATCTCCATTAAGCGTTCTGGGGTATTGTCAAGCACGCTGAATGTGTCCGTTCCGAACGTTTGAACTATCTTTCGCGCATAGATTGGCCCGATACCTTTAATGAGGCCACTCTCAAGGTATCCCTGTATTCCAACAAGTGAAGTTGGAAGTACCTCTTCCCAATCCGATACAACAAACTGTATCCCGAATTTCGTTTTCTGCCATTCGCCTTCAGCCTTGATTGTTGTTCCCGGCGTTGGATCAAGCATCTTAATCTGCATTGTCTCAGCAAACGTAGAACCTTCAGGGATAACTTTTAAAATAGAAAACCCGTTTTCAGGATTATGGTACTGTACGAAGTTTATTGTGCTTATCAACGTATCCATTTGTGCAAAAATACAAAAAATCCGATAATTACCGAGTAAGCAAATGTGCCTTACGTAAATGCGTATGGCATGTTTTATGGCTCTATATTTTGGCTGCTCAAGGTATTTATATAGAAACAGTTTACATTAATGGCAACATATTATCCTTCATTAAAAATAAACGTAGGTGGCCCAGGTTCAAATGACGTATATGCCGGAAACGGATTGGTACTGTTTGTTGGAAAAACGGGCGCCACAAATACGGCGGCTGTCAGCGCGTTAACAAATGCAGGCACAAACAAATACGTGATACCGTTAAATCCTGGCGCAAACACGTTTTGGTTTTCTTCTACCGCCGTGCAGCCGTACATGGCATATCATATCGTACGGCCGGAAGGATATACCTCGACGGCAGTAGTACAAATAGGCACCGGTTCAACTGTAAGTGTTTCAGCTGGCGGCGAATGGAGCACAAAATATCCTACTACAGGATTTATTGATGATTTGTGGCTTGATAGGCAGCAAACAACGAGTAGTTGGCTTTCGGATATTGATGAATTTGAAACTTATGAAGATCAAGAACTCGCGCAATTTGCGGATATAACCGGCCGTAATCTAGTATATGGAACCGGCACAACCATTTGGACTTCTGCTCAAGCGGGCAGTAGATATACGTGCTGTTCAAGGCTTGGATTTAAATCAAATTGGTCAACAGGATTTGCCACATATTACACATCGAAGCCGGCTACATACACCGGATATACGGTTAATGTTAGCACTACTACAGTGAATCTTCAAATATATGACGGTGTAACAGGGTATGGAAGCCACAGCATAAAAAACATTAGGCTGTATGCCGTAAGTACTGGCGGAACAAGGACAGAGTTATTAAATAAAGCAAGTGCAAACAACATAACGCCGGGTACAACTACAAACGTAAGCCTTGGCCGTTCTACTTCAGCCACCATTCAAGGGGTTAAACGCCTTGAGGTAGATTTTCAGATAACCGTCGGAAACGGAATCACTGTTGTAGATTTTGAATGTGCAAGTTATAGTGGGCAAGTTGATTTCGAGATAGGATCGCTTTTGACTACAGTTGTTCTTTCCGACTTGCAGGCTAACTTAACTATAAGCAACGGAATGATGTTCGACATGCAATTAAACTAATATTGACGCATAACGTAGAAAACTTCTGTGCCATAAAAAAACCCGCCTTTTTCGGCGGGTTTTCTTTTAGTTAAGAATTGTCCATATTTCCATCAGTTTTCCGAACTCGTTGTAAGGTATTTTCGTGTATCCCTTATCTCCGAATGATGTTCCCCAGCTGTTCCTGATTATAAATCCTTCCTCGTCATATCCGACTATCGCTATGGCGTGGTATCCTTGAAGCCTGTCTCCTTGATATTTGTTCCAAAAATCCGGACGGTTGCTGTAGACGGGCAATGCGCCAAAACAAGGCCCGTTCATTACCAATGCATATTTCAATTGGAGAAGGCTGCGCACCATCGCGTATTCGTTAATCATAAGGTTTCCTTTTTTTGAGGAAACTCCGTGATGGCGCAGGTAACTGAATGCTTCCTTGAAAGTCATTCCTTCCGATTCAACTTCTTTTGAAGAGTAAATTTCCTCATAGTCTATCCCGTTGTTGCTCTTGCTTCCGTCAGAAAGGTTCTCCCTCCAATTAAGGAATGTGGACACACTGCAGGGGACACAAATTGGGCGGGAGCCTTGATCTATTATTCTCGGAAGATATTTCTTATAAGAATATGTTGAAGGGAGCTTAAGGCTTTCATTGGCTGAGAATACGTGCTCACTCCCATCAAGTTCAGTTGGTCTAAATCCTAATACTACCATTATTCATCCTCCTCAACATTTATTACATATCTTTTAGTTACCCTATACAGCGTATCAACAGGCGTTAGGATATATGTCATTTCTTCATCATCGTTCATAACTTTAATGAAGATATACCTTTTTATCACCGCGTTCGTCTCTTCGTCAACGAACTGTGTTGACAGCCAGCTGTTTTCTAAATCTGGGGAAACGGCGTCCGCCAAACACATTGAGTCGAGCTGCCTTGAGTTGTACATAAAGGTCTGCCCATACATGGCCGGCGTTCCCAACGTAGTATCGGCAGGCTTCGTTACTTTCTTGAAAAGCCCGCAGCCACAAATGCCAGCACATACGGCCACCATTGCAATCCATTTAAATATACTGTTTTTCATACACATATTTTTCTTATAAATACCGTTTTGAATGGTATTTATAGGCATGGAAAAACTGTTTGTTATGCTTAAGAATTGGCTTAAATCATTGTTTTCAAAACGTGAACAGGAAGAAGTTAAAGAAGATATTAACGACGCTTCTTTGACCGGGACGTTTGTTCCTGCAGAAGAAGAAACGGAGCCTATTGAAAATTCGGATACCAACCCGTATCCGGATCCGGAACCGGTATCGGACCCGGTTCCTAAAGAAGAGCCTGAAAAGAAAGAATATAAAATAGTCGTCCTCCTTGACAACGGGCACGCCGAATCAACGCCGGGAAAGAGAAGCCCCAAATTCCCTGACGGAACTCAGTTTTTTGAGTATGAGTTTAACCGAGACATAGTAAGAAGGATTACCGAAAAACTTGACAGGATTGGAATAAAATACGAAGTTCTCGTTCCTGAGGTTGAGAACGATATTTCCCTTACTTCGAGGGCGGCAAGGGCGAACAAATTCTGCGATCAATACGGTGTAAACAACTGCGTGTTCATCTCAATACACGCCAACGCCGCAGGTAACGGTTCTGATTGGATGACGGCTAAGGGCTGGTGCTGCTACACTTCCAAAGGCGAAACGGCTTCGGACCCTTTTGCGGAAATGTTTACACGTGAGGCGGAAAAGGTTCTTTCTCCACTTGGATGGACAGTAAGGAAATGGTCTTCCACCAAATACAGCTGGGAGGCAAATTATACAGTTCTCGTAAAGACTAAATGTCCTGCCATACTCACTGAAAATATGTTCTATGACAATAAGGAAGAAGTAAAATTCTTAATGTCGGAAGAAGGACGTGAGGCTATTGCTCAGATACACGTAAACGCAATATTGAAAATGGAAAACCCCGACTTTTAAGTCAGGGTTTTTTCATTCACGTAGGATTGGAATTCGTCAAATCCAACGCTGAGTTCGTCCAGCCCAATCCCGTTGTCCGAACAAACGTCAGGGTACACCACTGTTGCTACAATATCGTTTTTATCGGCATTATATTCATATCCAATAACTTGTACCGAAGTTAATGGTACATCAATGTCGTTTTCAATCATCCATAGCTCGACAATTTTGTTGTGGACAAAATATTTGAACAAAAGTGTCCTAATGAAGCTGTTAATTGTGAGTTCTTTCTTCAGGTCCATAGTTTACGGGTTTGTCCAAATGTGATGAGTTAAGCGTTCTCGCCTTGTAAGTTTCAAACGTTGGATGGTTGATGCCTTCATCGAGGCATTTCTCTTTGAAAATCTCATAAGCATCAGCAAGTGGAATGTGTTGATACATATTGTTGTTTATTGCTTAATCAATTTTGTTCCTTTCGGATATTCATAGGCTGCAGGTGCTTTTTTCGCCCAATCTTCCAGCGTTCCGTTTTCTTTGTTACCACGCTTCCTGTTATAGTAATCAGGGCAGTACCCGTTGTCTGCCATTTGATTGCCCCAGCACCAGCACACGCCAAGCACATATTTGGCTTGTGCTACGTCAAACTTGATTGGTTCCCACCACCAACAGTTTTTGCAATATCCGTGATTCATATTGTTTACACTATCTTAACGTACATTCCGTATCCGTACCACAGTGCGTCTGACAGTTCTTCGGCGTTTTTACAGGCATACCGCTCAAGATACCTGTTAATATTCTCCCTGTGGATAAGGCCGGTTCCGTTGTCGAAATCGAGAACATCAGACGTACCAGCCAGACTGTCACGAAGGTCATAGCTTTCAACCAAAGCGTCCTTGAAGGATTCGAGAGAAAATTTCTGTGCCATATTAAATTCTAAGTTCTTTAAACTTGTTAAAAATGTCGTTTCTATAAGAATCAGGATGCCCGTGATTCCAAATGTCAAGCGCCTTCCTAAAGTCATGGCTCTTGTTATGGTAATCCTGAACAACCTTGAACATTTCAATGGACTTTTCACGGCTATACCTGTCGTCGTACTTGTAATAATTAGCCTTGCTTTCGTCTTTCATTGCAAGGATACGGTTGGCCTCACGAACCATAATCGGGTGGATTTGAAGCACGCCGACTGCCTTTCCGTTATCCCCAATGCAATTCTCATCACCCTTGCTTTCTTTCCAAATAACCGCCTGAATGAACGTGTCCCATTCGCTTTCAGCCTCAACGGTTTCAGCGGTTTCTTCCGAAATTTTTTCCACCCGTTCTTGGCTTTCCATTTCTACCTTTGCGGGTAACTTAATGTTGTTTAGGCTCACGGCAACAATAGTAGTAAAAACTATCAAACATAAATTCTTGGATAAGTTAACCATAAATCTTCCAATTAAAGTTTTGACAAAGATAGGAAGACTTATCCAAAAATCCAAATCGGATCAAATATACAAAAAAACCGTCCTTTCGGACGGTTAATTTTCAAGAAGCTACGTTTATCGGGCTACACGGACAAGGATGTTCTTCTTCACCTTGGACGGGATGTTCGGTTCGTCGTTGAGGATGTTCATCACCTGCCCATACACATAGTGGTAAACCTCCGCAGGGGCGTCCTCGATGGCGATGTTGCTGCATACCGGGGTGCCCTTCGCCTTGGTGAAACTGTATCCGAAAATGTTGATATACCCGCTCTGAATGTCGAGTTTCAGGGAATGAATCCCGTCAGTATTGCGCTCGTTCCCCTTCCACGTGTTGTAGTTGTCGAGCGAAATGGTGCGAAGGCCGCGTACTTTCATAATCTGCTTGAGTGTTCCGCGATAAGACTCCTTGTTGATGTCCATGTTCTTCTTGTTTCTTTTCATGGTAAAAAGTGATAAAAGTTTCTTAAACATTTCTTTTGTACTGCAAAGATAAGTAGATTTTTTTTATTTTCCCAAAATTTTCTTGACATATCCGTATTTGTCTTCTTCAATGAGATCATTCAATTCAAGATCAAGACGTGTAAGGAACGTATTGTCGCCGTCATCGCCTGATACGAGCCAGTCAATTCTCTGGACATAGCACAGCGCTATCTTAAGGTAAGCAATTGCTTTTTTGTATTCTTCAATCACTTCATCAGGATAAACCTGCCCGTTCCATTCTCCCCACCAATAGTCGGGTTTCTCTTTGTTCTTTAATATTCTGTCTTCAATACTATCGGCGATATATCCAAGCCGATATTGATCATAGTCAAATGCTCCTCCGCTCATGGTTGTTTTTCCCCCTTTAATATTTTAGAATTTACATAATCGAATGCTGAACGCCATCCAGCACGGTAAAAGTCCCTGTATTTCTTATTCGCTCCTCCAAAACGAGGGGCAAACTGCTCCTCAATCTCTTCTTCATTGAATGTATTCGCTATCACCCCGTCAGTTCCGTCTAACATAAACCTCTTCAACTCAGCCCATTGGCTCTCTGTTAAAGTGATTTCGTCGTGATAGTGGCCCGATTGATTGAAAACGGAGATACGGTACATTTCTGCGTGCGGAATACCTTCGTTTTCAATAAACTTGTCAACAATTATCTTATTGCCATGAAATGTTTCTTCTATTTTTGACATATCATTTTCTTTTCTTATCAAATATACGAAATATACCGGTATTTATAGAAGAGTTTGATGATATTCAATATACCGCAGGGCCGGAAAGACAAGGAATTTCGCTACCAATGAATTCGGGACTGCGTAGAGGGACGGGCCGATGAAACCGTCCCTCGCTTTTTATATAAAAAATAAGCCGCAGATTCTGCGGCTTATAATCCGAACCTCAGGATACTACCTTCCGATTCCAAAATATTTCATACCGGTTGATTCAACGTCTTTCCTGTTATAAATGTTCCTTCCGTCAAACACCATTTCGCAATTCGGCCATTTCCGTTTCACAAAATCCCAATCAACGCTCCTGAATTCGTTCCATTCGGTGAACAAAATAATTGCGTCAATGTTTTCTGCATCGAATTTGTTGGCGATTGAGTGATAATTTTCCATGCAAGAAGGCCAAGAGTTATCGGCAATAGCTTTTTCCGCATTTTTTGAGGCAACAGGATCGTATGCGTACACGTTTCCACCTTCCATTAGCATACTTGCTACAGATTTTATTGCGGGTGCTTCTCTAACGTCGTCTGTCTCAGGCTTAAACGCAAGCCCCCATACAAGCACATTCTTGCCCTTATAACCATTCAGCACTTCCCTTGCCTTGCAAAGAGGAATAAATTTTTGATGTTCGTTTACTGTCTCAACGGCATTTAGTAGCGTCATTTCCTCGCCATTGTCCATTCCAGTTTTAATCAACGCCTTAACGTCCTTCGGGAAGCAGCTGCCGCCATACCCGCAGCCTGCATACAGGAACTTGCTGCCAATTCTTGTATCGCTACCCATTCCGCGCCTTACATGGTCAACGTTTGCGCCAACTTTCGTACACAAGTTTGCGATCTCGTTCATGAAACTGATACGTGTTGCAAGCATTGAATTTGAAGCATATTTGATCATTTCAGCACTTGGTACGTCAGTGATTATTAGTTTACCGGGATTGTCAAGAACAAACGGTTCGTAAAGCCTTTCAAATACTTTTGCAGCATAATCGTCTTCAACCCCAACTACAATTCTGTCCGGCTTCAAAAAATCGTTCACCGCGCTTCCTTCCTTCAAAAACTCCGGGTTTGATGCAACGGAAATCCCCCAGTTTTGCCCGTCTGAAACTTTTTGGCCCCTTTTTTCGGCGCGTTTTGATATTTCGCTGTTTATTGCTTCTTTCACCTTTTTAGCCGTGCCAACCGGAACTGTCGATTTTGTAACAAACACTGCCGGGACGTTTTTAACAAGTTCTCCAAAACGTTTGGCTACTGCGAGAACGTATTTCAAATCCGCTGAGCCATCTTCGTTTGGAGGGGTGCCAACTGCAGAAAACACAATCTCAACGTTGTCAATACATTCTGAAAGATCTGTTATGAAGCTAAGCGTTCCATTTTCATGGCACTTTTTAACAATATCTTCAAGGCCAGGCTCATATATGGGTATAACTCCATTATTGAGCTTTTCAATTTTTGTCTCGTCAACATCAACGCACCATACACGGTGCCCCATTTTTGCGAAACAGGCCCCTGTTACGAGACCGACGTAGCCTGTTCCTACGATTGCAATGTTCAAAGCATCTTATTTTTAGACTTAGTTATTTTACTTTTCTTGCGAAAATTTCAACTTTATCGCCTTCCTTGAAATTCGTCTTGGTAGGAAGGTTGAACTCGGTGTTATGCAGCGTTAGCCACGATTCATAGGTTCCGTCCTGTATGTCTCCGTCGTCGTCCCTGATAACAGCCGTGGTTCCAAGAACCTCCTCATTCGCATCGTCCGCATCGCCTTTTAGCATCTTTACGAATTTTTCAAGACGTTTAATCTCTTCTTCATCGAAAGCTTTTTCCGGATTTCTGCAACTTTCACGCTTATTATACAATGCGTCTATGAGGCAAGAACTGTCAATACGGTACAAACGGTCATCCAGCTCGTCAAGAATTTCGTAATCGTTATATTCTTTAAGAAGTTCGGTTCCGAAACAGTCAAATACTTCGTCCTTATCGACAAAATCTAACGGATTGATTCCGAACTCCCTAATAATTTCTTCTTGGGACATTTCATTCAGACTGTATCCAATTATGGCCCTTAAATCTTCCTGCTCCCACGGAAGAAGTTGGCTGTACAATTCAAGTACATCCTCTTTATTAACTATTTTCATATTAAGCAAGATAATAAATTATTCTGGTACCAAGGTGGGAATAGTGATTGTCAAACTGTTCGACGATGAACTCGGTCCTGTCTATTTCCATTTGGATATTGAACAGTTCCCAAATATCCTCTTCAAACAGGTATTCTATAGTATCTTCGTAATAATAGTCTTCGTCCTCTTCTTTTTTCTTTTTCTTCGGCTTATAGTTTGGATCCTTTATCGTGGCGAGAATGGTATCGAGTTTGTCCGATATGTCCTTTTTGTTCATTTTTTCGAACTTTAATTGTACGTTCTTCATGAACTTTTCCTTCGCCGTTTCAAAAGCGGCTTCCCACTCATCCAAATCAACCCACGTTTTATCGTAGTTATATTTCTCTGATTCTATGTCGGCTTTTACTTCTTCGCTCACGTCAGAAGGAAGCCCCCTATTTGCAAATTTATGGCTGCTTAAACTATGCGAAGAAATATAATCATCCCTTATGAATCCACCGTTATTGGACCAAAGAAGATTCTCTTCAAGAAACATTTCTTTTCCGTTTTTGTCTTTGGCTACCACATATTTTGGCTTGTAATAAGGGTCATGATTTTCAAGTACCTTATTTTTTGGAAGGAACCCGTACCATTTTACCGGCACCCATTTTGTTTCTACTTTCTCAACAGGTGTCCAAACGTATGTTGACTCGTCAAACGTAATACCGGGCGTTTCTCTCGCTACATAATAAGGAGAAACCTCAGGGCGATTCCGACTGTTTGCAACTTTCCAAACCTCACCTTCGTGTTTTGATGCGGAAGGGAGATTTTCTTTGTTCCAAACGGAACCGTCAATACATTCTATCTTAACCTCGATGTACCTGTGTGTATATGTGCTCATTGTATGATAGTGTTAATTATTCCGTATGATTTGAAAATGGTGTCGATTTGCTTCCAATCTACGACAATGTTTCCGTCAACTGTCGTTTTAGGACAGCCGAGCGCAGCGTCATCAATGTACATATCCGCAAACACTTTAGGAGTATCTGTCCACTCCTTCTGTCTGGGTGTTTCGTTAACCCCATACAGTTCAATACCTTTTTCGGCGAACCAATCCACGGCTTCCTGAAGAAGGTCTCTTCCGTTAAAGGGCCTGTGGCTTCTCATTGTATTCAGAACGATTTTGTGGCCGTTTTTTACCAGGCTCTTGAGAACGTTCTCAGCGCCGGCACTCTCACCAATTTCAGGATACATATGCGTCACCACCGTTCCGTCAAAATCTACTGAGATTATCATACGTAAAATATACTATTTTCGACTTAAATTTTCTATTTTCTTATACGAATCGAGAAGGGATAAAATGTTTTTCTTCCCTATAGGATTCATCGACTGGGAAAAATACACAGGCAGCTTGTTTCCTGTGTTCATACAGTAGTCTATGAGAAGTTGTGCACAATCTTTTCCATTGTACATAACATCGCCAAGGTCGTGATCGAAAAAAACAGCGGCCGGAAAATCCATACTCGCAAGAGCATCGTTGAAGTCCCCGTATGTTTTGCACCACACGACATCGTATACGTCAAATGCCGTCTTTGGCAGATGAAACTTTGGATTCCTCGTATCATCGAGCCAAATCAGTATCGGTTTCATATTTTATATCTGTACGTTTATCCCCAAATTTATAGCCTTCTTTTTTGAGCATCATTAAAATATCATACTCCGTGTAAACATCAAGTTCATTTTCTGCAATGTAACTGAAAATCTGGCCGATATCCATTTTGTCCAAGTCGTAAAAACGAGTGTCAACCACAAGTCCAGCTTCTTCCACATAGTCACGAACATCGTAAAGTTTGTCCTGCAAATCCCAATTGATTCCGCACTCCTGCCAATCAGTAGCCAGAATGTCTGCTGCGCTGAATTTCATTTTGTCCATGTCCATAGAAGTACACGGCTCATAAACAACGCAGCTTCCACTTCTCTTGACACATTGGCCCATTTTAAAAGCGGCGTACGCTTGCTGGAATCCAAGCCCTTCTCTAATTACGGTAAAATAGCTATGCATTGAGTTTCAAAATTTTTTTCGCTTTTTCAATATCTTCTTCAGTAATGGCAGTGTAAGGATTCACCTGTATAAAATGATCTTTCTGCCCATATAGCATATCGCAATCATCATCAATGATTACGTATTCAAAGCCAAATTTCTGCCATTCTTCATGAGTTTCCTCACTTCCGTACTTGGTATGCCCGTTGGCGTTCTCAACAATCCAACGTTCAATCTCGTTTCCACGGCAAATCCAATCTACATGCTCGTGTTTCGTGTAACCTATGATTGGAAGCGTAAGCCCGCAATCACGCAAAGACTTCTCAGTCCTGCCATTATCATATCCCCAAGAAGAAGATATGACAATCTCAGCGCCTTTTAGCTGGTTAATAAGTTCTATCTTTTTAGGGTCAATGAACCCGCCTAGTCTTTTCTTGAAAAAATCCTCTCCGGCAAGAACGCCATCTATGTCAAGAAAGATGATTCGTTTTTCTTCCATGTTCACTATTTATTGAACGTTCATTATAAGTGAACACGCACAAAATAATGAACATTATTAAAATTAGTTAAAAACTACTTTCTCATTTTTAATTTTCAACTCCAAACTGTTCAGAGATTCGAAATATCCAATCCAAGGACAGGTGAACGGGACTTTTGCCATATCGTCCATTAGAAGCCACATTGCTGAACTGACTTCATCTTTGAAACAAGGGAGTTCACGATACCACCATTCATTCTTAAAGTCAATTTTCGGATCTTCCTGAAAGGTATAGCCCCTGTTCTCTTGATACTGATAGGCACGATAATGATCCGCAATGGCTTGCAAGTTCTCCTTTGCAATTTCCTCGTCTTTCCATTCGTACTCAAGCACAGTAGTAACGTCCTCGTACCCGAAACTGTCTCCTGTCGTATAGTTTGCTTCAATCTGAAATTTCATGGCTACAATAATTTTTCAAGGCAATACTTGATACCGGCATCCGTCGCCTCTTCACGGCTGTCGTACATTTTGTCGTCGTCATATTCAAGTATCTGCCCAAGAAACATTGCACTATTGTCGAACCAAATGTTGAATTTCCAGTGCATTTTTTTGTCGTAGGCGGGGTACACATACAGAATATAGCCGTTATCTTCCAACCATTTCACCGCATGAGCAAGCGAAGGGGCGGCATACGCGCCGAAATCTTCCTTGTTGGTATATCCACCGTTGAACAGGACGCCTCCGTCAACGTATTCAATTTCGTGCCCATATCCTTCGTTCTTCAGTTCGCACTCTTCATCGAAGTCAATGGGTTTTCCATTGTGCATAACTGCAGTGGTATAACACTGACCGCACCAATCCTTAAACCCCTTCTTCTTCAGGAGTTTTGCTGCCTCAGAAGATACGATGTCTTCTTTTGAAAAAGTGATAGCGGTCATACTGATTTTACAAAAGGTTTGAAACCTATGCAGGCGTGTTGATCCGTGAACGTTACATGCCCATACATAAAACACCCGCCCATTACGTTTGCTTCTTCACGATTCTCGTCTTCCACATTAGTCATGTGTGCACACATCCCGCAAGTTGCGTTGCTCGGACAAAGCTTTGCATTTTTCGCCATAGTAAAAATTTATCTTTTCTTTAAGCTTTCTGAACTCATGTATAAAATCAATCGAGAACCAAAGGCTACTATGCCGCATCCCAACGTATTTTTCGGCTTTAATGCCAGCAAGCGCCTCATAGTTGTTGATTACTTTTTTTGCCCAGTTTAAAACACCTTTTGCCTGTTCTAAATTTCTACACGAGCCCAAAACACGGTTCATGTATTCTATCTTCACGGGCATTTGAAGTTCCTCTTCAACAATGTGCCGAACAATTTTTTCTCGGCTTTGCAAACACAAAAACATATCTCTTTATTTTTTGCAAAGATAGACATTTTTTATCTGATATCCAAATTTGCCGTAGTTGTTGTAGAATTTGCGTTGTTTATTGGCTCAGAGCAGGTAATCTGATAATCCCACCAATTCTTTCCCGGCTCAAAAGGGCACGGCTCGTTAATTCGAGGAATATATTCCAAATCGTGCATATCTTTCTGAGCAAGCATTCTTGCCAGATCCAATTTGTCGCAATTCATGTACATAGCGACGCGTTCCTCGAATGTCATAGGAACGACTTGACTGTAATTGCCTGTTTTCATATCTTAAAGTATAATATATTATGTGTTATGTACCAAAAACGGGGTTAAAGTATATTATATTATAGTTTAACGAGTCCACCTGTACCAATCAAAATCCTTGTACGATTCCATTGGCGGTTTCTGCTGAATATTTACATTTTTGATACAATCCTCGCAGTATGGCTCTTCCCACGGCTGAGTTATGTATTTAGCCCTTCTTCCGCACTCAATGCAGGTTCTTCTTGAAATGTATTCGTACTTCGCAAGTATGTCATGAACCTCATGTGGCGCACCGTTATCGTAGATATTCAATGCGCCAAATTTTTCCTTAACAGTTGTGATTTCATACGTTCTTAGACATCCGTGCCTTTTCAACGCCTCTTTCAACTCTTTGCACAGTTGTATGCCAAACGCCTTTCTCCACCCGTAATCTATCTGCCAATACCAGCAGGTAGTTTGGAAAAACCCGCTACTAAATTTAAGAAACGGGAACCTTGCACAAAGATAAGTGTTCTTAACCAAGTTCGGAACATAGTTAAGAACCTTTTTTGCTTTCCAATACAGCATCAAGAAATACGAATACCTATCGAAATCGCTTTCTATGTACTTATCTTTCAACCATTTCTCTATCCTGTCCATTTTCTTTTTCACATTCTTCCCAACCTTTTACAAATCCTGAGATGAAAACAGCGCATTCACTGTCATTTCTCGAGCACATTTTTTTCGCTATCTTGATTATCTCTTCTTTCGATTTCATCTTTCAATTTTTTTATTTCGTCTTTTAAATCGCTTATTTCCCAATCTTTGTTTCCGATTAGTTCCTCATAATCGTTGAATGTTTTGTTGGCACCTTTCAGCTGGCGTTTCAAATCTTTTATCGTTTCTGCTGAATCAATCATTTCCTCATACTTACGTTGCCAACTCAGCATATTGTAGTAGAATTTGTCAATCAAATTCATTTTGTCAGGATCAAATTTTTCGTTGGTGAGTTTCTTCGCCTCTTTCTCGAATGTGACACCCCATGGACGCAGATACAAGAGGCCGGCATAATCCGGTACTTCATCCGCCTTTATCAATCCATCCGGCACGGCGTAATAAAAATAATTGGGCATTCCACCCGCCTTTGAAAATTTGCCGAGCTTGTTTCCACCTTCAAACAAAAGATGTTTGTCTTCTTTGTTCTTAAAATCGTTCTTGAAATCTGCCCTGCTTATTTTGATTTCTATTTCATACGAAAGATTTGAACGTGTTATGGCAAGATAATCTGATTCCCAACCATATACATAAAGATTGGTAATTTCATATTTTTTCGTGCTTTCGCTCAGAAAATATTTCCTAAGAACTTTTTGAGCTTTCTTCTCTGTCCATTCGGTTTTACGTAGCACACCCATAGTATCGCAAATATACAAAAAAGCCCGCTTTTGGCGGGCTTTCATGTTTTAACGAAGCGTTTTCTTACTGAATCTTCGCAATAGCGCTTCTTGAGGTAAGGACGTTATCGGTAGCGTCTAAGGTGAAGTTCGTCTCGATACGGTCCTCAGAGATTCCGAATCCAACGAGGGCGTTCTTTACCACATTTGCACGGTTCTTTGCGAGAGCGTAGTTGCGTGCTTCAGTACCCGTCTTGCTGTCCGCAGAACCGGTTACGCTGACAAGCGTCTCACCGTCAATAGATTTGGCAAATGCTTCAACCTTTGCAAGCTCGGTAGGAGTGAGAACACAGGAACCAATCTTGAAGGTGATGATTGTGCTTCCGACAAGAACCTTTGTCTCTACGGGAACCTCCTTGGTATCGGTGACAGTCTTAACAACCTCACGAACCTCAGGCTCACGGTTTGCAAGCTCATTGTACTTTGCGTTAAGTGCATCGTAGTCAGCCTGTGTTACGCTGTAAGGGCAAAGGCGGAAATTCTTGTGGCCGCTCTTTCCAAACTTGTAGGTGACACCAACCTGTACGTTAGCACGTGCATCTGCCTTAAACGTAGGAAGAGACTGGAAATTACCTGCAGTGTACTTATTGAACCAAAGGACGCCAGGACGAACGCTAATCTGCCACTCACGCTCCTTGCCAAGATTCACATTCACCTCAGCAGCCGTGTTGTAAACAACATAGTTCTTGTCAGTGAAAATAACAGAATTAGTGTTGTAAGGGTTGTTACCAAAAACAAGTTCCTTTTCGTCAACAGGGGAAGAACTCCATGTCTGATAGTCGCCATTTACATAATCGTGCCCCCATCCCATACCGAGAACACCGACTACCTCAACTCTGCGAGGCTGTCCCTTGTAGCCGCCAAACCAATTGGAAAAGCTTACCTTTCCGTTAGCAAGAACGGCGCTTTCGTCGAAGAACGTGGCGGAAGTGGTTGTGTTGACAAACCCCAATCCCTCAAGGCTTACGCCAACAACAGGGGTAATGTACTTGGCGAACTCAACGCCAACGAACGGACGTACGCCGTTGAAAATCGCCTTTGTTCCATCCCAGAAAAACGGAGTGGGAACATCGGAAAAACTGCCAGTGGTGACACCACCACCAAGAATTGTCACTGAAGTGTTGTCAAGCAGCTTTGAGTGCTCAACCGTCTGCGCAGCGGCCATCACTGTGACAGCCATAGCTGCAAAAATCATTAAAATTTTCTTCATTATAAAATGTTTTAAGAATTATTTCGTGCACAAATATACTAATTTTTTTTAAAAACCAAAAAACTAATGGTAATATACCCATTTCAGGTATGAACCGTACTCGTTTTTCTCGAGTTCAACGGCAAGCCTCCAAAACGTTTCTTGATCAATCCACCCTTTCCTGAAAGCAATCTCCTCAGGGCAACATACCATAACACCGCTACGCTTTTCAATTGTTTCTACAAAGGAAGATGCTTCATACAGGCTATCGAACGTTCCAGTGTCAAGCCATACGGCGCCTCTTGGAAGTTGTGTGAGACGAAGCCTGTGATCCTTCAAATAAAATTGATTTAGCGTGGTTATTTCAAGTTCCCCACGGGCAGATGGAGTAACCTGTTTGGCCTTCTCCAAAACGTCGCCAGGATAGAAATAAAGCCCTGTTACGCAGATATTTGATTTCGGTTCCCTCGGCTTTTCCTCAATGCTTAGAACGCTTCCGTTTTCATCAACTTCAGCAATACCGTACCTTTGAGGATCCTTTACCCCAATGCCGAAAATGGTTGCCATGTGAGGGGCGACTGCCGGTCCATTTTTTCCTGAATATTCTTCCGCAAAACTTACTGCGGTTTCAAGAAGTTCAGTGAGGCCTGCGCTATAAAAGATATTGTCTCCAAGGATCAAAGCACAAGGCTCTCCATTATGCAAGAATCCGCATTCCTCGGCAATCAAGAACGCTTGTGCCAATCCTTCGGGCTTCTGCTGAACGGCATACGTAAGATTTATGCCGAATTTTGTCCCATCTTCCATAAGCCTCTTGAAATTGGGCTGATCTTCAGGCGTGGTAATTAGCAGGATATCTTTGATATCTGCAAGCATAAGCGTCGAAAGCGGATAGAAAAGCATTGGCTTATTGTAAATAGGCAACAGTTGTTTACTTACCGCCCTTGTTACGTTCCAAAGACGTGAGCCGGAGCCACCGGCAAGAATGATTCCTTTCATTTTTGTACAAAATTTTTATAAAGATACAAAAACAAACCCGCTGTTGAATAGCGGGCTGTTTATTTGTTTAGGAACTGTTTCGTTTCACTCAATATTTTTTTCACTATGCGCCTTATTGTGGCTTCAGATATTGTATAGGGTTTATTCTCCCTTATTATATACCGTTGGTTTAACTGTCCGTTGAAATATCTTTTAATGTCGTTCATTGCCGTGTACGCGTCGCACTCATTGTATTTGATTGACACGGTTCTTATCGACCTGTTGCATAAATCAAGATACAGTTCTTCTCCTTGATATGCTGAAAACACGTTTTCCAAAGTTTCCATCTGTTTTGCCGTAGGGTTTTTCGCAATATCAACAGAATGATCAAGAACCCTTATATTCCCAAGTTCTATGAAATGAGACGTACTCATAACACCAGGTATCCTTGTGCACATACTGTGCTCTGAATCAGTATATACAACAACGCCGTTTGACAGTATGAATCCTCTGCAGTTTTTGAAATAGTTTCCGCTTCTTAGATACTTCATTGCGGCATTTGCCAACTCTGTAGGGTTGTTTATATCTACCGAATCATTCATGTAGGCAAGGACTTCGTACTCATGGCTGCGTCCATCCATACAGTCTTTCAGGATATCGGAAGCCATTTGCTCGCCAAATTCATCTTCAATTTCCCATAACATCATCTGATCATATCCAATGCTATGAAACGTTTCTGAATCGAAAAACTCAACGTCATAATAACATTCATCTTTTATGTATTTGAGCCGTTCTTCGGGCGTATCCACAATGCCGTTTTCAGACAAATAATCAGAATACAGATCTTCATCGAATTGGGAAGATACTTCTATTGAGCCTATTTCAGTTAAATCGTATTTCATAATCATAAATACAAAATCCTGCCGTAAAGCAGGATTTTAAATTGCAAATTTATCTGCGCGAGCGCCCATTTTTGCCGTTACGCTGTTGCGCTGGCGGAGGAGAAACCTTTGGAACTCTCGGAGCGGGCCTCGGCCTGTAATAATACCTATATCCGCCGTAAGGGTATATATTGGGTACATAATGATAATAGAAATCATATACGCGCCGGTATCCGACCTTGTACCGTATTTCCATTATACTTGTATCAACGTATTTGTACAATGACGTGATATCAACAAGTCCGAATGAATACATGTTATACAATTCCGGAAACTTTTCTTTAATACAAAGAATCATTTCACCATAGTCAGTATAACGGTATTTCACAAATTTGTACTTGATATCGTACACGCCATCCTTTTCAACGAGCGAAGTCACCTTCAATACACCTTCTTCGTAGAATGGAACCAGGCTCGGATATCGGTTGTAAAGAATTTCGGTTGCATCAAATTCAACCTGTGGGCTACTATTCGTGGCATACCTTGATGTTGAGCAAGACAATGTTGCCAACGCAGCTGCCATTACGCAGATTACCGCTTTAATCGCTTGAATTGTTTTCATTTTATCAATGTTTTGATTGGCATACTGCAATATCTGTTCCTGCCTATTCAGACAAGTTATACAAACACTGCATTAAAGAATCATGCCAATATGGAATTGGATAATCGAACTCTTTTTCTGTCTTTTCCGTATCGAGGACTGAATATGCCGGCCGTATTACATCAGAAGGATATTCCGAAGAGCGGCAGGGAGTAACGACTCCGTTTGATTTAAAATGCACAAAAACGCTTCTTGCCAAGTCATACCACGACGCAACGCCTTTGTTCGCAAAATTATATACACCGCACTTTGAGAGGTATCTTGTTTCATGCGAATTTGCTTCTATGATATGGTAAATAAAATCAGCCAAATCCTGCGCATATGTCGGAGAACCCGTCTGATCGTACACAACCTTGGTGGGCTTATCATTTTTAGCCCTATCCATCATCGTCTTCACGAAATTCTTTCCGTATTCAGAATAGAGCCATGCCGTCCTGATTATGATATATCGGCAATTTTGAACGTTCATAATCAAATTTTCCCCAACATTTTTAGAATAGCCGTAAAAGCATTCTTCCCTGTCGGCGTCCGGATAATTCACAACATCACTTCCTACCGGAATTGGCGGAACCGGCGTATTTCTCTGCCCTTTAAACACATAATCAGTTGAAACGTGGATGAAAGTCGCGCCAACATAAGCGGCGGCCGATGCAAGATTTAGCGGACCAAACGCATTAACATTGTACGCCGTATCCCTGTCTACCTGAGCCTTTTCCACATTTGTGTATGCCGCGCAATTTACAATTACGTTTATGAAATTTTCTTTGACAAATTTGTACACCGCTTCACTATTGGTAATGTCAAGTTCGTCGTAATCGGTAAAAATGTAATAGTTGGCTTCGCTTGAATCGTGATCCGGATGTCCGTTACCAAAAGCATCAACCAATTCTTTCAGGCAACAACCAAGCTGCCCTTTTGCTCCTGTTACTAATATATTCATTGCCTTACGATTTTAATATCCCCATTCAACGGACCAATACTCGTACGGATTCCATACTTTGTCAATATCGAACCCGTCATTTTTCAGCCTTTCTATTGTTTCAGGCAAAGCAGTCCAACGAAAATCGGATATTATTCCGTTTTTTCCCGGCAAAAGAACGTAAAGTTCCCCTTGCATCATTGCGGTTTGTATTCTCAATTGGGCTTCTTCGTAATTACACTGCGTCGTATTCGTGTAATACCTTCTCATCATTTCTTCTTTTGTCATCTCTTCGTAACTAGTTCCCATTCGAAAGACTCAATCTCTATTTTTGAATAGTCGGCCGGTTTTGCCTGCATTGACGATAAGAGTTCAACCATTTCATTATCAAATCTACGTAAATATCCGTATTTGAAACGCCATTTGCACCTAACCCTTTCACGGAAATTTTTGAAAACGAACGGAAGATATGGGATTGTCCGTTCAAGGCACCTTTCCCATAAAGTTTGTCTGCAAACTTTAACCCGCTGTTTCAGGGGCTGGTACATCAAGGTCTTTAATTCCCAACTCTTCAAATTTTCGTTCATACCAATTGTTCCGTTCTTCCTCTGTCATCTTTTTATATTCCTCGTACACCTCACGCTTATTTTTCTCGTCGTTTCCGTACGATTTCCACACCTCATTGCGCTTCCACGACAATTTCATGCCTTCAATATGCTCACTAAGCGTTCCCCAATCAAAAATATGCTTCTTTTCAATGAGTTTTTTTAGCCACTCATTTTCGAACTGCTCCCAACTGTCAAATATACCAGCATCTATGAAACTGCGAAGCTCCATTACCAGTGAAGAGCGGTCGAGCTTATATATCCTGCTTCCGTCCACAAGCATGAATTCTCCGACATCTGAAGTTCCCCAAAGGCCAAGGTTTATGCTTCGAGCAAATTCGCCAGACCAAGGATCAATTGAACCGGATCCGCTATATGAAATTTCCAATGTGTGCCCAAATAGATTAAATTTTTTCATTCGTCTCCTACTTTTTTTCCTTCAATGCTTTTTCCAATGGCATATTCCCAACCTTTAACGAACCCATGGTTAAGGTTCCAAGACTGTATCCAAATCCTGTAGTTGTCAAGCCATTCGTCAAAGTTGATAATTCTCCCGTTGTCATCTTCCTTAGGCATGACGGTCCAAGGAACAACCGGGTATTTTTCATCAGCAATTTTCTTTGGATCAAGAACGTCCGTAGGGTCTTCATATTTGTAGTTCAGCCCTTCTTTTTCGTTGTCTATTGGCGGAAGCTTTTCACGATTTATTACATCTTCCAAATCCTGCATTCGCCAACAAAGCTCATCGTTGAGGCCGTCGCGTTCTTTTTCTAATGCGTCTATTTGCTCCTTTGAACTCGTATTACACAAGTCCAACGCAATATTGTACAACCGGAACTGAATTTCAAGAACCCTGTTCTTAATCTGACTTATAACAGAAAACCTGATCGGGATCGTATCGTCGCAACCCCGATCAAGTATTGTTTTTATCATTTCCTCAATTTTCATGATTCGCCGTCTTCAAACTTTTGTTTTTTGATCACTTCGTCAAATGGTATCGCCGGCTCCCCATTCATTTCAAGCATCTCGCCATTATCGTTCAAGATGAAAGCCCTGCGCACATCCAAATCTGCAAAATTTTCTTTAATTATCGGATATTTCGTAAGCTGCGTATGCCCGAAAATTTGATAATCAGCAACCGGATTCTTATCCACAAAATGTTCTGAAACGTCCGCCCATGTAATTGAGCCGTAACGTTCAGTTCCCCCTCGTTCAAACGGTATGTCCGAAAGTATGTACCCAAGCCTATCATCCTTTATTTCATAAGCATTGTTGAGATACGGGCATATTTTGTCATCGGGCACATCGGGAAACCATAATTCTTTCCATCCCCTTAGCACGCCCGCATGAGAAAATAGATATCGTTTTCCGTTTATTTCTTTCTCGAGGCAAATTTGGAACAACCCATGATTATCATTAAAACGTTTGGAATAGCTTCTCTCATTGAAATAACTTCTCCTCCCGCAATAGCAAGAACCATAAATGAAATACTGCTGATCGTGGTTTCCAATCAATAGAGTAACATTTTTTGGGCGTTTCTTCTTGAATTCAATTATCTCATCGAAATTTTCCAAATCCTCGTGAATTCCTTCCTTCGGATATGGGTCACAGTAATCCCCGAGGAAAACGATTTCTTCGTCTTCGTGGTTCTTAACCGCTCTTTTCCAAAACTTGCGTCCGTGTATGTCGGGAATAATAATCATATCCACGCAAATATACTAATTTCAAGCGAGATGTCCAAATACATTTTGGGCTATTCTCCGTGCTTGGAAGTATTTATGTAAAAATATAGTCTTTTAATGGACAGGAGAAAATACATACAGCCAACACGTTTCATACTTAAAAACGATCTTTCAACTGCTTTGGAGAAGGTTGAAGGATATATAAACCATAACATAGAATACTATAAAGACGGCGAAACCATAATCATCCAATATCTTGATGAAGCCATTAACAATACAAATGCAACTGAATGCATTTTATTGATTGACAACGGAGTGGCACGTATCTGCGTGTCAGAAGGAAAAAATGGTCCGCAGGGTGAAATTGGTAACATTGGCCCTCAAGGGGCGCGTGGTATTATTGGTGCGCAAGGCTTTATTGGTGCTCAAGGTCCTGTTGGAAATATAGGATCGCAAGGCGCGAGAGGTATAATGGGCTCTCAGGGCCCTGTCGGGGTTGTTATATACGTTGGTGGTCCACAAGGAGATGAAGGAATACAAGGCGAACAGGGACTTGTCGGTCCTACGGGCTCACAAGGCGACCGTGGTGGCCGTGGTAACCAGGGTATCCAAGGTACACAAGGTGCTGCTGGTGTGCAAGGTTCAGCAGGTATAATTGGTAACCAAGGGTATGCCGGCAGAATGGGACACCAAGGAGACATCGGCCCACGTGGTTTCCAAGGAGAAATTGGCACTCAAGGCGATTCCGGCGCTCGTGGTAGTCAGGGCGCTGCTGGTGTGCAAGGCGCCCGTGGTGTAGCGGGCGGAGCACAGGGCGACGTTGGCGTATCAGGCAGTCAGGGTGCCGCAGGCGCACAGGGAAATATGGGCGTTATAGGGCCGCAAGGTGACCGCGGAGAAATGGGTGCACAAGGCGATAACGGAATACGTGGAGACCAAGGTGCAAGAGGCTTCGTTGGTTCTCAAGGTGCCGCAGGTGCTCAGGGCCCTCGCGGTATTGCGTCTGACGGCGCACAAGGAGAAATTGGTGTATCCGGTTCTCAAGGTGCTAACGGTGTCGCCGGCTCACAGGGACGTGCCGGTTCTCAGGGTGCAAACGGTGTAATTGGCGTACAAGGTGCTAATGGCTTGGTTGGCCACCAAGGTATTATTGGTGTGCAAGGTAATCGCGGTGCCATAGGCGCACAAGGTGATAGAGGCGTAGTGGGTATGCAGGGCGCTAACGGAGCAACAGGATTCCAAGGACGTGCGGGTGCGCAAGGTAATCGCGGAGCCATAGGTGCGCAGGGTGACAGGGGTGTCGTTGGCATGCAGGGCGAAAATGGAGCGTCTGGCGTCCAAGGACGTGCGGGCGCACAGGGTAATCGTGGCGTTTTAGGCGCACAGGGTGACAGAGGTGCCGCAGGTATGCAGGGCGCTAACGGAGTAACAGGATTCCAAGGACGTGCGGGCGCACAAGGCCCTCGTGGAATTGCTGGAGGACAAGGTTTGCTTGGCAACGTAGGTGCACAAGGTGATAATGGAATACGTGGTGACCAGGGTGCAAGAGGCTTCGTTGGCTCTCAAGGCGCTGCCGGTGCACAAGGCCCTCGTGGAATTGCGGGTAACGGTGCACAAGGTCCAATTGGCGTATCAGGTAGCCAGGGTGCTGCAGGCGTAGTTGGCGCACAGGGTGCTGCGGGTGTACAAGGCTACCGTGGTATTGCAGGAGGCCAAGGGCCTCGTGGCGCCGCAGGTGGACAGGGCGAAAATGGAGCGCCTGGTGCCCAAGGACGTGCAGGTGCACAGGGTAATCGCGGCATACTCGGAGTTCAAGGAGACAGGGGTATTGCTGGAGGCCAAGGTGATAACGGAGCGCCTGGTGCCCAAGGACGTGCAGGTGCACAGGGTAATCGCGGCATACTCGGAGTTCAAGGAGACAGGGGTATTGCTGGAGGCCAAGGTGATAACGGAGCGTCTGGCGCCCAAGGACGTGCAGGCGCACAAGGTAATCGTGGTATACTCGGAGTTCAAGGCGCTAACGGCGCAATAGGTAACCAGGGCGCAATGGGTGCAAAAGGTAACCAAGGTGCTCTCGGAATTCAAGGCGATACCGGTATTTCGCCGGTTGGAAGACGCGGCGCAATTGGCGTACAGGGCGAAGCTGGCGTACAAGGATCAAGAGGTACTATTGGTTTCATTGGTCCGCGTGGTGTGGCAGGTACACAGGGTGTCGCCGGGCCACAGGGTTCAACCGGTATTGCTCCCGTAGGTACACGTGGTGCGGCCGGCGCTCAAGGCGCTGCGGGCGCACAGGGCGCAAGAGGTATTGCTCCCGTAGGTACACGTGGTGCGGCCGGCGCTCAAGGCGCTGCGGGCGCTCAGGGCGCAAGAGGTATCGCTCCCGTAGGTACACGCGGAGAGGCAGGTGCGCAGGGTGCCGCTGGACCGCAGGGCGCAAGAGGTATCGCTCCCGTAGGTACACGCGGAGAGGCAGGTGCGCAGGGTGCCGCTGGGCCGCAGGGCGCAAGAGGTATTTCTCCCGTGGGTACACGTGGCGCAGCCGGTGCTCAAGGCGCGGCGGGAACACAGGGTTCAAGAGGAATTTCTCCCGTAGGCACACGCGGTGCAGCAGGCGCACAGGGTGATGCCGGAGTAAACGGTTCACAGGGAGATGCTGGCATAGCAGGTGCTCAAGGTGCATTGGGCGCTCAAGGCTCTGCCGGACTTCGCGGATCAACAGGTACAGCGGGCGTCGTTGGACAAAACGGAAGCCTTGTTTCCCTTCAAGCAGTGAGCGGGCTTTCTTCAAGCCATTCGGGAAGAACTAATTCCATATACATTATAGGAAAAGATTCTCAAACTGACGGTTGGAACGGAAACTTCTACGTATCTCGTTCATATTTCATAGACAACGTACTATATGAAGGTTCTGACGAAAGATGGAAAACATTTGAAAACGATATTGAAATTGATTTTGACAAACTGTCAAAAATTCCAAAGAAATATTTCCGTTGGAACGATATGCCTCAAAGACTTCAGATTGGTACGTCTGCACAGAAAGTGAAGGAAATAATACCTGAAGCAGTTCACGAAGACAAGAGCGGGTTTATGAGCGTTTCATACGAGAAACTATCAATCATTGCGCTTGCGGCAATAGACAAACTATACGATAGAATCAAATCACTTGAAGAAAAAATAGGCAACAATGGATAAAAAATATATACAGCTACCAAGGTTTCAAACACACAGGCCAAAAAGTGATGCGATTTCATTGGTTGAGAGGCATATCAACGTAAACATTGCTGAATTTTTTGATGGCGAAGAAATAGCAATTGAATACATTAGTCCTGAAGGAAATCAAATGTATTCAACTGCAGTCATTAAAATAAATAATGGCGTTGCTAAACTATTTGTTTCCATTGAAGAAAGCGAGACGTTGAAAATTGTTGAAACCGAAGAAGAACCACAAGACAAGGATGTAATATGGCTCACAGACAAACTAGATGCTGATGAGGAAGACGTTGAGACGATGAATTTGAGGGCGGAAGTTTCTCTTTTGAAGAGTGAACTCCAAAAAATAAAAAACCTCGTAAACCGTCACGACTACGCATTATCAAGCACGATTGCCGGTGGCGACATTGTTACAAACAGCGAGAAATACGACCTCGAAAACATGACTGATCCGGAACAGCCTGCGGACGCGATTTCTTACGAAGATTACGCTACTGACGATTTGGTTGTTACATCATTTGACCTATTTATCGGCAACAGCACGCTTGGCGTTTACAACAAACTCTATAAAGGGCAAAAATATTTCCTTAAATTGAGAATGTTCAATGACGGAAAAGAACAGGTCAAACAGACTACGGAAACTCTTACAATTGATTGTACGCCGAGTGAGATTGCAACCGTGAGCGATAAGAACGTGCTACTTGCAACCAAGGCAGGAAACATACAGGTGGTTGCTACACTTACCACAACAGACGGAAAAAGAATTAGAAACATATATCCCGCAGAAGTATTTTATAACGAAGAGCCTGATTACGAAACATATAGTGAGCCTAATGTAAGACACGCCATTTTGAAGACGGCTGAAAACCCTACGATATTGGCTCAAAACTCGGACTATTTATGTATAAACGAGCCTATATGGTGTATCAGTGAATGTGCGTTATATGTAAAAGCGAAGGCACCTAACGGACAAATTAAGCTTTACAAGATAAGTGGGGACGGAGGCACAATCGATCCGGATACTGGTACAACGGGAGAAACAACATCGGTAACCATTGAAACCAAATTCACCGTTGAAGAAGATGGAACATTATCTGTTACAAGTAACGACGAAAGCGCTATTTATGTAGATGAAAACGGAATACTTGTAATCAACGTTGGCGGTGTAGTTGATGATATATTAACGCTGAACGACAATGAGTCGGGAGGCGGCGGAGACGGCGGAGGCGGCGGCGATATCGAACCTCCAAGTGATCAGTCAAGCGGGTCAGTTGATGGCGGAGGAAGCCTAATAATTGACGGAAATACAAGAGTTGAAAACGGGATATTGTTACTCAGTGCTAACGTAACGCCCGAAGGTATATTGGAAATAACAGGCTAAAAATTCAAAAAAAAATATGGCAGCAAATACACAAATTAAAGGAATTAGAGTGAACGGTGTGGACTACGATCTTAACATCGGTGAAATAGTATCACATATCACTTCGCCGGACGGAACGGACTACGTTCTCAAGGTTGACAACGAAGGCAACCTCTACACGGAAACAACAGTACAGGCTATCAAGCCTAACGCTCCGTCAGGAACGACGAATGTGACCGCCATTACTCCTACCACAGTGAATAAATTGTACATTAACTCCGTTTACTGCGGTGGCGTAGATGCGGACGAACATACAATAAATTACTGTTCACACAACTTTGTCGAATTGTCTAATTTGACCAACAACAATATTAACCTTGAAGGTATGTCACTTCAGTACGCGATTAAGCAGAACGCATGGTATGTGCTTCCGCTTAAGGGTGTAATTAAAGCCGGTTCGACATTCCTTATCAGGGGTGCACAGTGCTCAGCGATGAATTCCGCAAAAATAAAGGTGGAAAAATGCGATATGGAGTGGAGGATAGACCCTTCACACAACAACGAATATTCTGCCACCGGTGAACTGATTAAGTTCAGCACAGAAAGCGCTAAATTCTTCTTGACATTCGGCACAACTCCTTGCGCAGTATCGAATCCTTTCAACGCTTCAGTTCCGGATGTAATACCCGGCTATATTGACCTCGTTGGCATCAATGCGGACGGCGCGGAAAAGAACGCATACACCGCTACCGAAATGAACAAGAAATTGTTCAAGAAATATTACGCAATGGACCCGGTATCTCAGGCAACGAAAGATGTTTCAGCAAGAGATAACTCTAAATGGTGGAACTACGTTGACCTCACAAAACGTGATGGAGAAGTTATCCCCAACATTGAAGTTTATACCCCGAGGGCTTCAGACGAAAAGAAAAATATATTCTACAACAAAACAAAACTTGTTGATGGCAAGCCTACGGTTATCACCTGCTCATTCGGTTTCCAAGCAACTGACAATGGACAGGGCGCCACAAGATGTTTCAACTGGCTTACAAAAGGAGCGGCTGACGACGAATTCATTTGGATCCGATCAAAAGGAACACAGTCCTGGGGCGAAGGATACGAATCATTCAAGAACGAAACTGGCGTAAGAGCTTTCTACAACAGGAAGACCAGGGAATACAGTGACGGAAATGTAATGACAGCCCACAAGTACGTAAAAAAGAACCTGGCTGCCGGTGAATATGAATATGTGGCGGGTTATGCAAACAACGACGGGACACCAGATCTTGAACACTGCACAGCCGTAAGGAGTTTCAAGGTACGTTCTAGCAGCGAAGTTAACAATGGGTTTACGTTCGTGCAAACTTCCGATCAGCAAGGCTTCAACTGGGAAGAGTACGAAGTATGGAAAGCAACTTCAAAAGTTATTGAGAAAGAGGATGTTAACAATGACATTCAGTTCATGATTAACACGGGAGACATGACGCAAAACGGTAACCGTATTGGCGAGTGGCTTGATTACTTCGATGCAGAATGCGACATGATGAAGAATATGGAGGAAATGGCAACAATTGGTAACAATGACCTTTCTCCTAGGGAACTGTATAAACTTGGTAACGGTTCCGACGCTTCAAAACTTTCACTTGAGAATATAGAATTCTTCTATTGTTTCGAAATCGATGAGACAAATCCTCCTGTTTTCACGGTAAATGGTAATGACTATTACATTCCTTCACTTTACTCGTTCAACTATGGGGACGTTCACTTTATCTGCATTAACTCGGAAATTAAGGCTAAAGCCGAATCCAGTTCAGATGGCACAAGCGTCTATAATTTTGATGACTACGGCAATTTCTACCCGCAAATCAAGCAGTGGGCTGAAAGAGACTTGCAGAACAATTCATCAAACGTATGGAATGTTGCATACTGCCATGAAATGCCGTTCACGATTATTACAACAGGTGTAACCGAGGATTACACTGACAAAACAGGCGCACACAGCCCTGCTACGACAAACAAGGAAGTTTACGAGGGCGGCGAAGGCAGAGGAGGCTCCAACATGAATACCAACATTGCGGACGCTGACAAATATTGGTTCGGCGAATTTTGCCAAACGCATAACATTCGACTCGTAATTGGCGGACATAAGCACACGCAGTCAACTTCTTGGCCTATTCTTGAAAACGTTGAATACGTTAACGGAGAAAGAAAGGTTCACAGTTTCCAGCCTATTATCGTTATTTCAAGGGCCAACAAAGCAACCGAGCTTGCTAATTTCGCGAACTCAACAGACCTCACAGCCCTCGAAGACGGTAGGAAATTCCCTAATGAATGGGTTGAACAGGACGGAACGATTAAGGCAACTTATACCGCCCATACATACCTTTGCGAATTCAAGTTTGATGACGAACTTCCGGAAGGAACAACACCTGTTATCTATGCAATGTCTCAGGCAACGAGTTACAAGCACACATCAAACAAGGAACTCCCTTCTGGCAACATTCCTTGGATGAGATACTATTATCCTACCGGAAAGGGGCAGACAAAGCCGAACGCGGGGCAAAGAAACCCGTTCTACACTTTGTGGACTATTACGCCACAGAAAATTGAAGGTAGGGTAAGGAAAGTTCCTGGAATTTTCAACGCAGGTAATTTTGACATTAACATTCAGGGTGCCTACACAAGAAAAGGCGTTTCATCACTTGACAACGAGCACAGCACTCCGCTCCACTCAGTAAACGGTATTGGAGCAAGTGTTTCTGAAAGCGATACTACTACAATTATCGAAGTGAAAAAATAAAAAATAATGGCTAAATATTTCAAGAGATATAATAAGCAGTCTAAGAAGTGGGAGTTGGTGTCATCTCCGGATGTCACCATCATCCACGAATTAGACGGCGGTACTAAAATTTCCGACACCGATGTAATTGTAACTAACTACAATTACACAGACGAAAGTGGGGAAACGACTACCCTTGATGACGCACTTTCAACAATAAGTGACGACATTTCAAGGCTTCAGAGGAACGTTTCCTGGCTTGGAGAACACGGTGGCGGCGGTGGCGGCGGAGGTGGCGGCGGCTACAACCCTACTCTTTACGGAATTGAGATTATATCTCCTATTATCGAGAATAATGCAGTGTACATTAACACCACGTCTTTTTCCGTAAGGTTTAAAATCACTGGTGGAACGAGTGCCGACCAATATCGCTATCGTTATATCTTCGACGGAACTGATATAAGTAATTACACGACTATCAATAACGAAGAGGATAAAACCATAACGATCAAAGATATAAATTCGGTAACTCAATCAACGACGCACTCATTCCAAATCGAGGCCATTACGCCAGCGGATACCACTATTAGGCAGAGTTTCAGGATTTACGAAAACACCTTGAAACTTTCACTGAGTTCGCAAAACAACATTGCGAACGGTGAGGTGATCATGACGATGACAGGTAACGGTGCCGTTTATTTTAACGTCAAAAACGGTATTATCAATTCAAACACCACGCTTCATTTCTCTTGCAATGGTGTTGAGGACAATATTTCGTACACCAACGATACCACATCTGACAGTATTCGCACAATCAACATTTGGCAGAAAATCATTGACAGGAGCCAGGTGGAAGCCAATGACCTGTACGTTGTAACAATTTACGCACAGGCAACTTATGGTACGACCGTTAATACCACAACGGAACCGATTGTATTTGGCGTCAGGATTAGAAATGCCGAGCAAATGGCTATCTTCTTCGATGGTCTAACGTACGAGGACGATCCTGAGCCTACGTCAGTAGAACTTAACAGCCGCCTAAAATTCAACTTCAGAGTTTATTTGCCTATACTCGTAACTGACACGAATATATATTATGCAATTAAACTTACGTCTCCACTTGGCGACGAAACGATTGTTGCGGGTTCGTCTTTCGACGACAGTTTATACAACACTAACATTCCTGACGAGGCGCAGAAATACATTTCGGTTTCTCTTCCAATGGCGTCTTACTATGTTCAAGAAGGATGGAAATTAACGGTAAAAGCTTGGAGCGGTAGGGATAAAACACTCAACCTTGAAAGAACGGGTATATTCAACATAAAGGAGACGAACACCGACATGTTCCCAAGACAGCACTATAAGAGATTTGCTGGCTATGGCACAGCAAGTGCCGATACCTGCATATTCGCTTGGGACTCGCATTCAGTAATGCGCGACGACACGTGGACTTCTTCGATAAAAGAGTATATGCCAGCATACGGCGGAGAAATGACGCCGATACAGACTGTCGCACAAATTAAAACATATAACACAAACGGAAAGAGTAGTGGTTTCATTACGTCAGATGCAGTCCCTTATATGAGACTGCAGAACGAGGCGTATGCCATTGCCGACATGAGCAATTACGCAACTGAAATCGCCTTTATGACGAACAATGAAAACCACGAAGGCTTTGACATTTCCATAACAGTTAACGCTGACGACCTAGCAGATGATACAAAAACCGTATTTTTGTGGGGTACAAACGACGGTAACGGAAATTTGTCCAATGGCATAAAAATATCCCTTTCTGAAGCGACTTGGCTTGTTTGGGGAACCGGCGGTAGAACCGCCACATTGAGGGCGAACCTAAGACAAGGAAAGAAGAATACCGTCGATTTCGTTTATGAAGGCACCAACGTTTACATTTATGTTGATGGAGTAATAAATGATGCTGAAAACATTGGCCAAATAAACCAATCATCAGACTACCAATTCCCTACCAAAGCTTATTTCGCTGCAGATTTTGCCAACGGCGTTCTTAATAAGTTCTCCGACATAAAAGTTTACGAGTTTGCTGTTTACACAAAGGCCCTTAACCCGCTACAAATTGCCGTTAACGGCAAAAACGCAAGGCTTGATGGTCCTATTAGTGATGAAAACGTTCTCAATGACTACAGAGAATGGAAATCAAAAAACCTGATTTACAACTATGATGATGCTAAAAACAAAGCATTGTCATATTTGGTATCAAGCGAAGGAAAATTGGATTACGATCCATCTAATTTCGCTCAGTTGCAAGAAGCGTCTCCTATTCCTATCATCCTTATCAATGCGAATGGAACGGATTTCACAAGAGAGTATTTCCACGCTGATTACTCAGGCGATGATAGCGTTACAAAGACAGGGCGCAGGTGTGCTGTCCAATACTTCACAAAGAGTGGAAGTATCAGCTTTAATGCCGAAATCAGATTGCAAGGTACGTCAACTCTTTCATACTATATCAAGAACCTTGAAATGATTATTGTTGACACCTGCTCCGAAGATCCTCAGAAGACAAGACTTCTTCAAGTTAGGGAAGACTGGTTCCCTGAAAAGCAGTACACACTCAAGGCTGACGTTGTGGATTCCGCTCACGCGAACAACGCGTTGATTGGTTATTGGGTCAACCACCACTGCGGCCTTATGGAAGATAACCCTGCAATGGAAGGCTTCACAGATAGCTGGAGGCCTAAGGATGTCAATGCGAATGGGGCTGAGCCTGCTAAGCATGCCGATACGAGAGAAGAGCACTATGGGGAAGAGATTGACTTCGATGAGAAGGTTCAGATTAAGCACACTCTTGAAGGTTTCCCTGTACTCATGCTTATTAAGTTCGCTGACTCAAACAACTTCGAGCTTATTGGCATCTATTCATTCAACCTCGGACGTTACTCATATTACAATATGGGTATGAAATTCCTCAAAGAATTTTCGAGGCGCAGTGAAAACAATCCAAAAGGCACTGTCCCTGCGATTATAGACCACTATGTTGAATATGGTAAAAACGAGCCGTTCGGAGATCATGGAATTGTAACAAATAACGTATATAGTTACGAATTTGGGGCTACGGCTGACGACAACAACCCCGAGCACCAAACATGGACACAGGACGCCATTGAGATTATGAAGTTCTATGGAAAATTCAGATTCTATGGGCCAGGTGAAGAGGAAGATATAAACGCACCGGATGGTGCCGAAATTTGGAATAAGTTAAGTAATTTGTTCGGAATAACGGCAACTATGGGCACGGCTACCGGCCTTGGTTCCATCGGTTTTGAAGGTAAGAAGAGGTTTACTTCAGACGGCGACAAACTTGTTCCTATGGCTGGTAACCGTTACACATTGACTGATAACGGAATGGAAACATTCAACGAGCACATGTCAATTACAAATGCGGTTGGATATTTCATTGTCGCTTCTGCGCTTGGTATGACTGACTCTTTAGGAAAGAACCTTACCCTTAGGACTTGGGATGGCGGTAACAAATGGTGGACTTGCTTCTACGATATGGATACCGCTCTTGGACTTACCAACGAAGGCGATGACGGCGTTGTTGAGACGGCGTACATTGACACTTACTATAACGAAATTGATCCAGTTACTAACATAAGTAAACTTTCTGTCACGTTGCACGATCCTAACTCAAAATATGGAGCATACGGCTCTAAGCTTTGGGCTATTTTCAGGGACGGACGTTTCACTGAAATAAATAACGGCGGTAAGTCTTACTATAACACCGCTTGGACTTCTTTGAGAAAAATAGGCGGCGCTTTGGAGACGTACGCTAAATTTGTTTCTTTGATGGAAGAAAAAGTTGGCGGTTGCGGTGAACTTATTTACAACTATGACTACGAGAGCAAGTACATTGGGCCTGGCCAGAACATGTTTATGCTTCACGGTACCAGAATTGAGTACGTTAGGAACTGGCTCAAGAAAAGATTGTATTTCCTTGACGGCGTGTTTGAGGACAGCAACGCTTCTGCGGGTATGTTCAGCGATAGCCCGTTCTACGTGAACAAGGTTAATATAACCAACAGGGGACGTGCTAACTACATTCCTTACAGGATTACGACTACTTCACCTACGTTCATTAAAATCAACACAGGTAACATTGAGGGCGGCACGGAAACGTCAGGCAAGTATTTCATACCCGCCTATACGGAGACTGAAATCCATACAATTGAGCATACTTCTACAAAACAGACCTCATTCTCAAGCGCTAACCTCATAACTCAGTTCAAGGGATTGGATGGCATACGCGTTGAATCATTGAACAACAACCAGTCTTACAACACATCTGAAATCCTTACAGCGCTTGTTGAGTTCGATATCCACGGGACAAAGCTTTTGCAGGATAATCCGCTCGTGTTCGAAACAAACAGAACGGATAAGAACGGACTGTGCATATATGGCGGGGAAAGTTCACTCGAATCAATCAACATTTCAGATACTTCATTCGCGAACTCAGCGCCTAACAACACCTTGAGCATTCACTTGGAGGACTACACGAAGATTAAATACATTGACATATCTAATTCTCCTGTAACAAATTTCTTACTACCTTCAAGTGTACTTCAAAGGTTGAACGTCAGGGGTTCTAACATTAACAGTTTCTTTATGAGTAACCAGCCTGTTCTTCAGACAGTTGACTTCACTAACTGTAATAAGATTGCCGAAGTTAATATTTCGAACTGTGCAGGACTTAAAAATATTTCATTGTCTTCAATTCCGAATTTGGTAAATGTAAATATAAACGCTTGCTCCGCTATCGAAGAGCTTACCATTTCAAATAACGAATATCTGAGGACTTTGACTATCGCGAACAACGCGTCATTGAACACGTTGGTAATTAGCGGATGTCCTTCCTTGCAAAAAATTGACATTATTGGTAACAATTCATTGGCCAACTTGACAATATCCGAATGTATCTATGAGAACTTGGCGATTAGTATTGTCGATTCTCCTTTGGAAACCGTAAGGATATTGAGGGTTGATACAAATGTTCCTATTGGTTTCCCTTCAAGGGAATACATGACGGGCGTGACAATCTTCGAATTGAGAAACATTGTTAACGCTACGGGCTTCTACTACGACGGAGAATCTGTTGAGACATACGAAGACACTGGTGACTACATCCTTGATATGACGCCTATGACTTCACTCGAAGGCGAAAATATTTTCATAGCCAACGTGAACGTAAAGTATGTGAGATTCCCTAACGATCCTGATCACCCGGTTGTGGTTAATTCAAGGACGTTCTATAGCAGTAACAATATTGTACGAATTTTCGGGCACATTAAGCTTACCGAAAGCGTATTTTACGGCAAGGAGAGCTTCTATCTTAACCACGATGAAAACTACAGGTGGACGCCTAACGGAGTATTCACCGATTACTCTGACGTTGAATTCGTTGATGGCGACTTGTTCAACACTGATTTCAGCCTTGCACATTATGGGCTTGAAGGCATAACTCCATTGTTTGTTGACGACCCGGACTACACAAACCTTGCTCCATTTGATGAAGCGGATTTGACGGGATGGTTCGCTGGTACAATGTGCGACATTCACGACGCTTACTACGTGCTGTCACTTTGCAACAGCAGAACAAGAAACCTATCAGAACTCTTCGCAGGTTGCCGATACATCAGTACCGATAAAGACAATTTCCTTGATATAAACACCTTTGCAAAGTGTAAGAGTGTAACAAACATCAACGGTATATTCAGGGGTTGTAAAATTGGCGGCCCTTTGTTCGAACCGCTTCTTGACCCGCTTATTGACAATCTTACGGAGTTTAAAAACGTGTTCGACGGAACATACTATGTCATAAGGGAGAAATGCTTCTTCCCTGAGAACTGTAAGATTGTGGCAATAGAAGGTTTCAATCCTAACGTCGGCGGAGAAATGCTATATGATAACCAACTCCTTATAAATCTACCAGATTTGGAGGTCATATCTAGCTCATTCAATGAGTGCAGCATTATGTTCGACCAAGGTTCAGCAGACGCAACCGAACTGTTCCAAAACAACACGAAATTGCGTGAAATCGTTAACTCCTTCGTGGATATTGGAGGATCGGGTAGTATCGCAAACCTCTTCGGCGGATATTCTGATAATATGGACCAGTACCCTAACGGGCTGCAGTCAATCGTCCACTCATTTATATTCAACGAAGACTGTTCTCACGACCCCGGCCTTCTATATCCAAGCGACCCGGGAACCGGCATTTTGATGCCGTTGGGCAATAGTTTCTTCAAGAGAATTGCAGGAACATTGAAGTACGTGACAGGCGGACAACCTGGCGCAAATGCAAGCTACGACGACACGTGGAAATATGGAACTTCAACATCATTTTACGGCCCCGGCTTGGTCAAGTTCCTCAGCAACTTTGAACCTGAGGATCCGGATCTTGCTTCATTGTATCCAGGAATGGACGACTGCGATGGCGACGTATTCCCTTACGATATATTGAAGGGTTGCGTAAACCTCGTGGAATGCCCAGACCTCTTCGAATTCGCTCATAATTTTAAGAATTATGACAATTCAGAAGGCAGGGAATCCGTAATAACGATTGACCTGCTGTTCAAGAACGGGCGCAGTATCTTCGAAGATTGCGTGAAACTGAAAAACGTTTCTTCTTTCTTCAGGAGCATGTCTAAGTCAATACATTGCAGACTTGCAGGAAACGCATTCAAAAACTGCGAGATTGTCAATGCCGATAACATATTCAATGGAATATATGTTGTAAACAAAATTCCGTACCATCTCTTCTATGAAGAAGGCGTGAAAGAATACACAGTTGTCGGACTTACGGCTGCTCAGGCTTCTGCACTTGGTGTGTCAGGAAACGAAGGCGATTTGGCTTCAATATCAGACGGGCAGTATTCAGTTTATAACGGAACTGCAAAATATGGAAAGAACACCATATCAAGAATGTCTTACGCCCTTGCTAACCTATCTGAGTCCACTCTTATGTCAAGTTATTCTGTGACAAACGATGAATTCGAAAAGGTTCTATGCGAAGACGATCAATACGCGCCTGATTTTGAATATATCCTTGATGGATTGCACTATACTAGGAATATCCATAAAAAGAGATATACATTCGACAAATATGCGTACGACGGAAGCACGACGTTCTTGACAAGGCTTCAAGCTTCTCCTATATGGAGTAGGAATGACGTGAACTTTGAAACGCTGCCTGCTGAGTTTGTTGACACGGATCCTTCAGATGTCATGGATTGGCAGCAGGATAGGGTTAGAGACTATACTGGTTGGAACAACCTTGGCAGTTTCTACACATACTTCCAAAGCAAGAACTATTTCTGCCCGCCTGACATATTCAAGTATTGTGTAAACGATGTATCTACCAATATTAGGGGTGCTTTGTCAAGTTCTTCCGGTACTTACGGAAACAACAACGGCGTTGAGGCAATACACGGTGCAATCGGTAGAATACCTGAGTTCTTGTTCGAACCCGTAAGTGAGGTTGGAAACATATCGTTTATGTTTATGGGCTGTCAGATGTTACTCCCTCATAAGTGGGGAACCTCAAAAGACAATCTCGGCGTATTGTATCCGCCTCAGCTACTGTCATACTTCACGAACTTGCAGGAGGCTTCCAACTTGTTTGCTAATACAAGCATTTGGAGATACACTGCAGTTCCTATTGAGCTGTTTGAAAGCAATGGACGCTCTCTTATTGATATCTCAGGATTATGGAGACAGGCAAGGTGGGTTGAAAGTACTGACGCATACGATCAGGTTACAGTGGATGTGTTCTCTCACTGCGTTGTCTTGCAAAACGTTTCAAGCCTTCTCGGAGACTCACGTAGCAATAGCATACCGAAAATCACTCCGTTGTTCACCTACTCCAACAACAGGCTTATCAACAATTGTAGCGGATTTATGTCGTACTCAACAAGAAGTACGGGTAATGTTCCTACGTTCTGGAAAGATTGGAGCAGCATGAACGGTAGTCTATCGTTCTTCGCAATAGTTGAACCTTACAGCTATGAGGCTATGGTGGCTAAGTTCCCGAACTGGGAGACTTCGGTACCTACAGAATACTATACGAATATGGCTTAAAAGAAAAGCGGGGTTTCAAACCCCGCTTTTTTTATGTATTTCGTCTTCAAACTCGTACAATTCATGAATTTCTTTAGGAAATAGCTCTTCTAAAACGAACTTCGGCCCCGCTTTTTCTTTGTTTTCCCCGTAAAAATCACAAAGATCGTAATATATCCCAATCCCTTTATGCGATGCTGCCAGCATATTGACTATCCTATAGCAAACAAGTCCGGGAAACTGTTCGGCTGACATACGAGTAGCAAGCGCAGGGATTTCTACGTTGGACAAACCGCATTCAACCCTAACATTTCGCATATTAGTCCAAAACATACTTCCCGAATACGCCGCGTTTTGTAACAACTTGCCCTCGTGTGTGAAAGATAAAAAAGCGCCGTAAAAAAGCCCGTTATTGGCTTTCGTGTTATATGATAACATTGACTCAACTTCATGCAAGAAATTGAAATTTATCCAATAAGAACAAATGATCCATTCTTTCAGCCTTTCTTTGTCATATCTATCTACATCGAAATTTGTGTACCCTTTCGTATGTGTAAAAAACGTTATGCCGTCATAGTCTTTGTTGACTATCTCATCATAGAACGTTTTTGCCTCTCTAAACCCCGTATTTTGGACTGTTTTTATTGTAATGGTATTGCAGTCCATATACAACAAGATATGCTCTTTAACGGAACGTAACAAGCCACTGTCTTCAAGATGATCAGTTGCTATAACTACAACAACGTCATCAAATACATGGATGTAGTGCTTAATGCACTCCAAATGTAGTTTAACTGCTATATTTTCTTCCCATCCATAATCGCAATAAAAATGGAAAACCAGCCGTTTTTTCATATTAGCCAAAAGTTATTATGTAATAGGTGCAATTCTTCTTTCCAAATTTTAGGTACGCTTTCCACATTTCATTCTGGTTTTTGCAAAACACAACCCTGTTTCCTGTAGCATAGCCATATTCGAGGAATATGTTGAAAAGAGTATCGTCAACTGCCTGATCTGAAAAGATAAATGTGTATCCGGTAACTCTCTGAATCACGTCCATCATTTCAGTAAACAACGGATACACGAATTCTCCTTCAGTCCTTATGGAAAACACGTCGTAGTCTTGAAGTTCCTTTTCAAAGCTTTTAAATGTGGAATAATTGTCAACTTTGAACAATGCTTTATCCATAAAATCAAACGGAACTAGCATATTCTTATCAAATACAAGATATTTGGATAAAATCAGGTTTTCGGTCCCGTCCGGCCAGCCTCGGCTCGCTTTCTTCACCCACTCTTCAAATGATTTTGTGTAATAGTGCTTTATGTAGCCGTTTTTATATCTTGGCGGGAATATTGAGTGCGAAAGCACCTTTGGGGTATAGTAGCCGCCAAGAGTAACCCTTATTGATTTTCCTTCTGCCGGCATGGGAACGTGCGAACCGTTGAAGAAACAGCCCTCAAATCTTTCTTTGTTCCCTTGGACAATTGACTTGACAAAAGAATTCTCCTTGAAATACAATACAGGTGATTGCGGCCTTTTGAACCGTTCTTGAACGGGCCCGTCCTCTTTTGTTAACTGCCCGTCCGGTCCGAATACCAACCAATTCAGCAGAACAACGTCGTAGCTAATGAACTGCTCAAGGTATTCTTTTATATTGCTGTATACGCCTATTTCAAGAAACTCGTCGCAATCATAGAACGCGCACCATTTGAAATTTGACTGCTCACAGTAGTCAGAATACAAACCAACTTGTATGGAATCTACCCCACGTGCGTCAAACACTTGCATTCTACCCTCGTCTATGTATTTCTGCACCTTTTCATACAATGAATCGTCGCCAACATCATTGTTGTCTACGATAATGATTTTGTCAAAACCAAGTCCGTAATAATGTTCAGCCCATTCAACAATATAATCACCTTCGTTTTTGGCGCAGGCAATTACAATATATTTGTCTATATCTGTCGGGTCTTTTTCAAATTTCAGACCTGAATGCTTGAAATAATACTCCTCCATTATGGCTCGTAAGTATAATTTATGGCAGGTAATTTTTCTTCAATTATTTTTATTTCGCTATATCCTTTTTCGTCGTCCCATATAGGGTCCTCATATCCAAGTTCAAGCAGGCGTTCATGTATCTGTTTGTCGTATTTCCACCTTAACAGCACGCCAGTCCTGACAATTTCCCCATAACGGTTTCCCTGCGTAGTTGATCCTCTTCCATTGTTATCATTTGACGAGCCTTCATGCTGAATATACAAAACCTTGTTAATCTTGCACATTTTTCCGTGAAGGAACGTACGTATCAAGATATCCATATCGTCGAGAACCGCAAGCTCCGTGTTATGCCCGCCTATTTTATGATAGAACTCTTTCTTCCAGCAACGAACGTGATTAGGAAGCCCAACGATATGCCTGATAGTAAGGAACGTTACATCGGGTGTCATTGGTACGTTTTTAACGAGCTGCCCGTTTATGATTTCGTCGGAATAATACCCCTGCCCAAGTCCAAAAGGCCCGTTGTACCAAACAGGAATCCCATCCATTTCTTCAAAAGCGTGTGAAAATACAAAATCGGCATCTTGGTACTTGTCAAAAGCCTTCTTTAATTGTTCAAGGCAATCGGCTGTCAATTCGTCATCGTGGTCTATTTCCACCAAATAGTCTCCATCACATGCCGACGCTATAACGTGTTTGTTGAAGCCGATAACCCCGTGATTAGTTATGTTTTTAATAACAATAATCCTTGGGTCGTTCAACCGCAAAAGATAATCGCACACTGAGCCTGCAGACGTACTATCGTCCAAAACCCACCAATTCCAATTCTTGTATGTCTGTTTCACAAGTGAATCGTAAAGCCTCATTATAACGGATTTTGGCGTGTTGAACGTGCAAGTGAAAATTGAGAACAACTTGTCATCTTCACGGTCACGTTCTATGTTACACATGAAAGTGTTAATGAGAGAATTTACGATTATGTTCTCATTATATTCAGGAATATGAACCCATTTTTTCCTGAATTCAAATGAAGAATTGGTAAGCGGCATAGTATTAACGGAACCGATACTGACTATACAGTCAAACCCCTTGTACCTGTTTAGGTTTTTGTTCAGATCTTCCGTATTCTCAATCACGTTCACATCAATAGATGTCTCGCCTATCCCAACAATGGGAGCTGTAGTGAGCTTGCTATAGTCCCTGTTCTTTTTATCGGGGTCAATAATCAACAATGAAAGTTTCGGCCTCATACGTTGTCCTCCTTCATTTCGTAAGTTCCAAGAAAATCGTCAATGATTCTCTGTTTTTCTTCAGTCCATTCATTCAATTGCCAAAAAATACCCATTATAACATTTTGATTGAAAGACGATGCCTTGTCAGCGTAAGACCTCCTTCCAAAACGCCTGCAAAGAAACTCGTCTATGGTAAGTGTCTGATAATGGTTGAGTGCGGCACAGTCATACGACCACTGTGTGTATCCCATGTAAGGCCCAATTTCTCTTCCTGCCGCATCGGTAATAACGAATGCCATTCTGTCAGGGTTATCAAACGAAACGGCGTTTGCGTCCTCAAACCAAACGGATATGTTAATTTTTCCACGCAGTATAAGCTTGAACGTGTTTGCCCTGTTTTGCGTCTGATCAATGTGCGTTGTAAACCTTTCATATACAGGGCGGCTGTCATAGTGAAGAAGCCCGTTATCGCCAAACTGAACCCAATAAAGAAACACAGCCCCAACATCCGAAAACTTATCACGAGAAAGAAACTCCTGAATGGTGTTATCTTCGTACAGGGCAATGAACTCATCAACGTCTATAAAGGCAATCCAATCATATTCATCTTTGTACGTGTTATAACACTCGGAATATGCTTCAAGTTGGTACCTGTGCTTTCCACGGGCATTCTTGTATATTACTTGCCCACTACGTATGTAGTCTCCTATCACTTGCTGCGGATATTCACCGTTCTCGTCATTGTTGTCGTATAATATGAATTGAGATACGCCCAATTTCAAATGATATTCTATGAAATCCCTGAGATATAGGTTTTCCATTTTTACTATGCAACAAACGGCCACTTTCATGTCATTTCCTTCCATTATCTCCTGTTTGTCTTAAAATTGTTGTTAAAATTCTTTTGGTAAATGAATATTGAATCGTAATGCTCGCTATCTCCGTTACGAAGTTCGCTATACTGTTTAACTGAAAATCCGTATGGCTTGTTCAAATTTCCGTGTTCATAGTCATACACGAGAGCGTTAAAATAGTTCTCGTCCATAAACTGTGGCACATGATATCCTTCACTTCGCGTTAAATCGCTTCTCGTCATTTGGATAAGGTATTCGTCCAATTCGTGCATAACGTCTCTCCTAGCGGCAAAAAACGACGAAATAACGTATGTGTATTCACCGTCGGGAATGTACGCAGAACGTTTTGGATCCTTCTCCGTCATGTTCGGAGTGAAAAAATTAGCAATCCAATCGTGCTTTGTAATGTTGCAAAGTTTGAACGTATCCTTAGCGGCGTACATAGGGTGCTTCGAAATTAGAATCTTCCTATCTTCCAAATCAGCCATCATGCCTTCCCAATCATAATCAGGAACTTCCTTGAAAATGGTATCCGCGTCAAAATAAAATATGTAGTCTGTATTCGCCTTTGGAATCTGCTCAAGAAAATACGGCTTGTGCAAGTTTATGCAAGGATAGAACAAGTCAAACATTTTAATCAGGTTTGTCTTGATAACATCCCCTTCACAATAGTTGGCGTATTCTTCCATCTTATTTGATAGGATGGTGACGATTTTCTTCACGCCCGGCATAAAATACTTCAGTGTTGAAAAAAATCCTTCTGCGTAGCCACAATATCCATTGGTGGCCACATACACTATTTCAATGGTTTTATTTTCCATATCTTTCTCTCACGGCGTCCAAAATTTCCTGCCTGAACTTGTAGTACGCAGGCAACTCATTATCTTCCAATATAAATTTGATGCAGCTTTCAGCAACGCCATCGTTGTACATATTGTTCCCTGAATACAAATAACGAAGTTTATGCCCCGTGGCGTTAGAATTATAAGACATTATATTGCCGAGCATTTTTTCGGAATAGTACCTGTCGAATATCTTTGGGATTTCCTGATTGAAAATATGCATGTGATCATACAGTTTCGGAGGATTTAGCCAAAAGAACGTGCCTGAAAAACACCATCCATATTTAATCCTTCCAAGGTACAATTCGTTTTGCGCAAGATAGTCGTCCCCCATTGAGCGTTTTTCAAGCACCAACGGGAAAGAGCCGAAAGTACAAAACGTGTTCATGCCTGTAATCAATGATATCGCTTCATCCACAAACTCAAGAGACAGATAATAGCAACCGAGAAGCCAATGTATCATTGAATCCTCGTCGTATCGTTCAAGGTTAGTGAATCCTTTTCCATGCCCAAAGAAAATCAAATCGTCCAATTCCTTGATTTTGTCCGCAATCTCTTCCTTCACTATCGCAGACTCGCGGTAATCGTCATTCTGATGGATATGGAACGCAATATCTTTATTGAAACCGACATTGATTAGCAAATTTTCAATACGGTTTATCAATTCGTAGTTGTTCACATCGTCGATCGACAGATAGAAATCTGCGCAATCAAAAATGTAGGAATACCTTCTGAGGCATTCCACAGTGACCAGGTTTGTTTTCCTTTCAAAAAAATCTTCTGTAATGTACAGATAGAATATTAGCCTTTTTTTCTGATGCATTATTGCCTGAACGTTATTACTGAAGTTATGCTTCTGTTTTTATACCTAACCGCATTGTCATTATCGTTTCTCCTGTTATAGACGTACACTTCGTCTATACTGTTCACCAGAGAATAATATTCATCTGGCGCCATGAAAAACCTGTTATAGTCTAAACTTGACAGGAAGGCCAATGGCGTTTCTGAATAATCAATTCCGGTGAATGTATCGTACGACGTATGCAAATCCTCAATTACAAATATACCGTTTTCTTTCAGCATTCTCCTGAAGTTAATAAGCGATATATACTGATGAAGTGGAATATGAGAAGCGTCGTCTATGATAATGTCGAATTTTATGTCTCCAAGCTGTTCGATAAATGCCTTGACGCCATCTTCATTTCCAAGATCCAATTGGAAGAAATGGATGTTCTCATAGCCTTTGAACATTTCCGATTTATCTTCTATATCAACGCAATAAATTTGGCAATCGCCGTCATAAAAAGCATTGAACATTTTTTCGGAGCCGCCTTTTCCTACACCAAGTTCCAATATCACGGGATTTTCGTAAACGGAGAAAAATGGCTCGTAAAATTTTGTAAACCCATGACAAAATTCGTACTCCGTACCTTTATCTGTCTTATATTTATTTGCCAATTTGGTTAATCTGTTCATACTATTCAAACGTTATAACAGATGTTATACTTCTTCCGCCGTACTTGTTAACCATATCTTCAGTAGATACATTTTTTCGGCTGAATATTTGGACATCTTTGATCCTGCCAATAAGATCTGAATTTTCCTCTTCCGTTAACATACAGTTCGGCCGCAAAAAGTTTATGAAAAACAATGGGCTGTTCTCTGGATCTATAAACAAACGGCTGAAATGGATATCTTCAAGAATGTAAATCCCATTATCAGTCAACAAATGGTTAAGGCCCGATAGCAAAATCATCTGATCGTACCAAACATGAGACGCGTCATCAATAATAATGTCTATGCCAACTCCATCAAGACTTTTGGCAAGTTTTCCAATATCGTCCTTGTCGCTAGCGTCTAAATGCACAAAATGAACATTCGGCATATCCTCGACATACTGTTTAAAATCATCTTCCCAGTCGCACGCCCATATTTCACAATCTCCATCAAAAAAATCATTTAACATGCGAGTAGCGCCTCCATGATATATGCCAATTTCAAGTATTTTAGGATGCTCGTATTTTTCAAAAAATTGCTGATAAAATTCGGTGTAACAATGGGAATCTCTGCAATTGCTTCCTTTATCAGTTCCATACTTATTTGCCAATTTAGTAAGCCTGTTCATTTCCAATAACTGTATATTCCTTTTGTTATTTCATAGTTCTCCCACTTATACTGTTTTCTATTCGGCTGTTCTTGAGCCCATTCCCACATTTCACGAAGTCCTTCTTCCAATGTGGTTGTTTCATTGTATCCTAGAAGGCCAATTGATTTCTCGTAAGATGGAACAGCATGAGTTACCTCATATCTTTTTTCTCTATGCTCAATCCAATCGTATCCAGTAACCTTTGACACAAGGTAGCAAGCGTCCTCGATTGTGATAGGATTGATACCACCCACATTTACAATCTGCTTCGAAGCCTGTGGAAGCACTGCAGAATTCCAAAACGGCTCAAGGCAATCGTCAATATATGAAAAAGCTCTTGTCTGTTTTCCGTCTCCATAAATGAGCATTGGCTTGTTGTTCAACGCATCGCACATCCAAATGCCTAAAACATTACGGTATTTGTCCCATATATTCTGTTTTACGCCGTAAACGTTGTGCGGACGTATAATACACCAATCAAGCCCATGCTGAACCCCAGCGGCTTTTATGCTTAATTCACAGGCATATTTTGAAATTGCGTAAGGATCGATAGGCGCCGGTGTGTCTTCCTCTGTGAACCTCTCACCAGATTTCGTACCCCAACCATACACGGACATTGAAGAAGTGTAAACCAAACGTTTCACGTCATGATTGATACACTCGTTTATGATATTATCGGTTGAGAGCATATTATTTGAATCGTTGAACTTCCTCATAAAAGGAGAAAGCCCCTCTGCGGCGTAGGCGGCAAAATGGAACACATATTCAAAGTTATGCTTGTCGAATATATCTGTTAACTTGTCAGTTGACAGTTCTCTCTTGTAGAACGCAACCCTATCGTCCACGTTCTCTATGTACCCGCCAAACAGGTTATCAATACCAACAACCTCATACTCTGGGCGGTTCTTCAAAATCCAATCGGCAAGCCTTGAACCAAGTAATCCTGCGTTGCCGGTTATAAGTACACTTTTTACAGGTTTCATATCAATCCCAAACTATTTCGTTTTTATTCAAATATGTTTTTAAATCAGACATTACGTTATGAAAATCTTCCATCTCTTTATCATTTAGGACACATTCAACTCGGCCAAGATTTTCGTTAAATTTGTCATATTTCCATCCCGGTATCATCATATAATTATGGGTATAGGCCTCATAATCATAGGGCTTACACATATTTCCGGGCAAATTTTCTGCATAAAACCTGTTATATGGATAAGGAATTTTTCCTTTCATTTTGGCACTAATAGCACTACAGTTTATCCAATAAAAAGTGCCGCGATAAAACCAATTGTTTACAGGGAAACTTACAGCATCTTCTTTGCCATTTTCAAATAGTTCCATTAACGAGCCATAAAAAAAAGAGCGATTAGAGTAGAAACTCCATTCTGCCTCTTTATGGAATTCCAAACTCAAATAATAAAGAGCGGTGATCCATACTAAAAGGTCTTCATGCGTAACGTCCGTGCCTTCATAATCCATTATTCCTTTATTATGGCCAAAAAACACCATTTCATCTATTTTGTCAAGTTTGTCTAAAACAGCGGTTTTCAGCGTTTCAACTTCGCACATTCCCGTATTTTTCCTCACGCAAAATCTAATATCATTAAATCCACAACCAACAAGAAAACGCTCTGCCGATTCTATGATATCCCTATCATTAACATCGTCTACCACAACATAAAAATCTGCATAATCAAAAACGCATGAGTATTTGGTTAAAAAATACTTATGGACAGCGTAAACGGGCGATTTTTCCAGCCCGCTTTTTGCGTAAAAATGGTATACTAGTTTTTTTGAATGTATAGGCATATTCTAAACAATTCTTTTATAAAAATCATTAAATCCTTCAATATCTTCTTCATACGCCATTTTCACATATTCGGAAGCATAGCTATAGAAGTCTCCGCAATTAACAAGGTATTTGTTTCGCCTGCTTGCTGTCATAACCAACGGCCATGTTTGCAATATGTTACCAAGAAACTCTTCATCATAAAACCTGTCTCCCATTTCAGGAAGTTCTATATCATTGTTCCGCATATATTGGTACAGTTTTTTCCCGTTAATCCAGAAAAACGTCCCGATATAATACCACCCATACTTGTTACAATGTTCAGGTTCGTCGTTTTTTGTTAAGAACGATCCGTAACAATAGTATTTCTCATTGACAAGCCTTTGCTGCATTTCTTCAGGATAATTCAAAGAGAAGTAATACATTGCCGTAACCCATTGATATATCTGCGCCCTATCGTGCTTGAAAACATTCGATATACCTTTGTTATGGGCAAAAAACACAAGTTCTTCGTCTTTGAGCCTCGTTGCTATCTTGTCATAGAAAACTTTGGACTCCCTGAACTCGTTGTTCTTTAACACTGAAAAAGAGATATCTTTGCCTCTGAAAATTTTTAAAAATCTTGATTCGGCGTCAAACAAATATTCTTTATATCCTTCATCTACAATAAAAGAAATGTCCGCATTGTCGAAACAATCTTTGAAATGTTCTATACACCTAAAATGTATGTTGTTTATTTCGTCCTGATAATTTTCGTTCACATAAAACGAGAACACAAGTTTTCTATTCATCTTCAATAACTTTTATCCAATATTTTACAACGTTATCTACAGTGTACTTGTCTTTTAGGTTTTGATAGGCTTCTCCGTTGACTTTGCTGCGCCAATAGTTCTCGTCCTGAAGGCACCTGAAAGTTTCTCCAGCCAAACAGTTTGCTACGGCTTCTTTGTCTTCCTGATAAAACGTCTCATATTCTTTAAAAATTCCACCCGGAATAAGATCATATCCTTCCAACGTAGTTGTTATACCATCCTTTCCTCCTCCGAAACAAATTATCGCGTTTCTTGCAAGCAGATTTTCAACGGCCGTAATGCAAAACGTTTCATGGAATAGCCAATTTCCATCAGTGTCAAAATTAACCCCCACATTCGGATATACCCATACTTTACTTCTTTTTTGATATTCAGCCAAAGTTTTTTTATCCAATTTACCAAGGATCTCTATGTTGCAATCCTTGTATTTGTCAGAAACATATCTGTTTTTATCAATATATCCGCAAAGGTAAACTTTGAAGTCTGGGTAATATTTCGCTATTTTTGGATAAACCATATCCATAAAAAATTCAAAGTTTCTTTCGTACCTCGAAGACCACACCATAGCGTTTTCTTTTTCATAAGAAAGTGCGTTTGAATATAAATCCGCGTACCCAACACAGTTCGGTACATACACTAGCTTGTCAATGCTAACGCCTTGTTCATTGAAGATTTCTTCCATTTGCCAATCGCTTAGGCAAAAAACTTTGTCAAAAAGCGACGTATCAACGTTTTTTCCGAAATCAGGCCCGTTTTCTTGTATTAGTTCGCAAGATGGAATTAGAATATTTTTTTTACAATTGAAATTCCGTATATTTTCAATGAAATAGAAAAAACCGACATCAAACTCAACTTCAGAATATTCTCTAACCGCATCGGAAAAAGATATGTACTCAACGCCGTCTGCTGAAATATGCCGTATATCAGGATCTCCAACCAATATAACTCTGTACCCTGACTTAGACAGTGCTGCAGTTATTTCTATCAGCATTGTTTCAGTTCCGCCCATAGCATTGCGTTTAACAGACAACTCGTCCCACGTATCAAGATAATCAACGCCCGGGCAAACAAATAGCAAAGTCTTATTCATATAACAGCCCCCATTCTTTTAGCCAAGTCATTGCCGAATTTTTCCAAGTGTACTTCGCGCATATTTTTTTCGCCTCGACAGCCATTGTTTCCCTTAACGAATCGTTTTGCAAATACGCTACAGCCCTGTTAGCAAGATCTTCTGCAAGTCTCTCATACTCCTCATTTGAGATTGAACGGTTTTCTGGTGAATCGTCGAACCAATCCGCGTTGATAATCCCGCTATATCCGTTAAGCGTCGTAGTCAATCCGTCCTTATTGAAACATACAATGGCATTACCGGCCAGTGCGTTTTCAACTGCACTCATGCAGAAAGATTCATGAAGCGGCTTTCCAAAATCGTTGTACCCATAGTTGGGCAGAATCCATATCTTAGCCTGTTTTTGAAGTTCAGCCAATTCTGGGCGTGTTAAAGTTCCAAGAAAATGAACGTTTGCACCTTCAGGCAAGGTTCCTTTAATATCAAGATTATATGAACAGATATTCAATTCAAAATCAGGTATCTTTTCAATTATCTTTGGAAGTACATGCTCACCGAAAAAAGTCATTCCGCGATTAAGCGCCGTTGACCAAACCATCATGTTCCGTTTACCGGAACCGCCGGTTCCATACAGTGCCATGTCAATACCGTTCTGCGTAACAAACATCTGATTCTCGTGAAGTTTAGGATATAGAGCAAGTGTTGCTTTTTTGTGCCACTCTGAAAGCACCCCTATCTTCTTAACTTTGTCCATCTTCAGCCCTTCAAACGTTTCAAAATTGCCCCAATATTTGTTAAATATACCTATTTCATGAGACATTAAGTAAATGTTCGGGCATTCAAAGTCGGGAGTTATTTCCTCGGCCCTCCTTGAAGATATGAAATAATCAAAATGCTGATACTGACGTCTTCCGTCGAACAAGGTATATGGAACATATTCCACGCCTTCCGCATCGAAGTGCCAATATTCACAGCAGCAAAATACAATTACGTGGAATCCAAGCTTATTAAATTCGGACGCAAGTTCAACAGCCCATATTTCGCTGCCGCCGGCACCGCCGGCACGAACAACATTGCTGTCCCAAAACTTCCCGTTGTATGTGAAATCCCCACAATATATTCCTATAACTTTTTTCATTGGCAGTCGATAAAATAGTAAAGTTTCTTATTCCACGTTGTTTTGTTCCAAAAAGCCTTGTAAATGTCATCTTTGCTAAACGCAAAACATACCCTGTTGCCCGTTATCATCGCGTATTCGAGTAAATTGGCAAACGTACAGTCGTCAATATCCTCACTGTTAATTGCAATAATGTGATTGGTGTAAAACTTCATCATTGCGAAAGCATGCAAAATAATCGAATATACATTGTGCGTGGTGCTCCTTAGCTCAACAAGTTCATACGTATTCATCATATCGTCGTATTTTTCTTTAAATTTCTTCTCAGAAAACTCGTTGTTATCAATGAAAAGCCCGTTATAGTACCTTATATCGGGGAATTCAGGGTTTTTGTCCACGATAAAATAATTTGAAGCCCGTAATATTTTCGGCATTTCGTCAGGCCAACCACGCCGTACCTTATTTGCCATCCATTCATCAAACGATTTCGTATAATAATGTTTGATATAGGCGTACTTGTACCTTGGAGGGCAATACACGTGACTTGAATAATCAACCTTGTAATATCCGCCAATGTTAATGGAAGTTTCGTTGGAAGGACAATGTGTGCTGTTCAAATATTCTCCATGATACTCCCCACCCCTGATTATAGGCTTTACATAATAGTTCTCTTTAAAAAACGCAACAGGATTTACAGGAACCTTGAACCTGTCTTGCACGTCCCCTTCTTCATGGGTTTGAACTCCGTTTGATCCAAAAACAACCCAATTTATTAGTACGCAATGCTCTTTTACGCCTTCAAGGAAACTCTTTATATCTGCGTGTACGTTAAGTTCAAGGAACTCATCGCAGTCAAAATATGCGCACCATTTATAGTTCCCTTCAGCAAGGAACATATTGTATATGTATAGCTGGAATTGCTCAATACCGTTGCAAGGAAATATTTGAACGAACCCATCGTCTATTTTGTCACGGAGAATTTCTTGAAGGCTGTCAGGCGAATCATTGTTATCCGCTATTATCACTTTGTCAAAGCCTAACTTCTCATAATGAGATACCCATTCCCTTATATACGGATCTTCATTTTTCGCGCACGCAAAAACTATGTATTTGTCCTTGTCTTCGTCATCTTTTGGGAAAACATGAACCTGTCCCCTGTATTCAAATATGTACTCTGACATTTTTTGTTAAATGTATAATTTTTAACGATTTTGTAAACAAAAAGGCGGCGGTTTTCACCGTCGCCTTACTTGTTTTTCAATGCTTTAAGAAAGCATTTTTTCTATTTTCTCTATTCTCTCTTTCAGCGCCTTGTTTTCTTCAACAAGTTTGTCGATTGCAGCAAGTGCAATGATTGATAGCCTATCGTATGCTACGCTTAAGTACCCGCTTTCATCGGTGTTTACTATCTCAGGATAAAGTTTTTTGAGTTCCTGTGCAGATGTACCAATTTGAACTCGCCCAAAATCTCCTTCGTCTTTCCATTTATAGAATTTCTTAGGAATTTGTGCAATCTTGTTGAAATCAGCAACAAGGTCTCCGTCAAATACTTTCCATCTTTCATCGGATCCTTGGTAAAGGACACCACTTTGGAAGTATGCACTTGAAACGTATATAGTACCCGACCATCCGCCGGCTGTTGTGCTCTTTCCAAGAATGTATCCTACGCTGGAACCCGCTGAATTGAGAGGAAGAAGTGACCCTGACGCGCCAACCACACCGGCGGTGCCTGTAGAACCTCTAAGTCCTGCTGGCCCTTGTGCGCCTGTTGCGCCCTGAGGCCCTTGTAAACCACGGTCACCCGTTGTGTTGTTTTTAGTGCCTATTGAGCCCTGTGCACCAGCTGCACCTTGATGACCGGCTGCACCACGCGTGCCCACTGGGGCAATACCTCTTGAACCTTGTGCACCCGCTGCACCTTGAGGACCTCGTTCACCACGGTCGCCTGTGGTGTTGTTTTTAGTACCTCTTGATCCTTGAGGACCCAGTGCACCTTGAGGACCCTGAGCGCCACGGTCACCCGTTGTGTTGTTTTTAGTACCTATTGATCCTTGTGCACCCGCAGCACCTTGATGACCGGCTGCACCACGCGTGCCAACTGGAGCAATACCTCTCGGACCCTGTGCGCCAGCTGCGCCCTGAGGACCCTGAGCACCGCGTGTACCCGTTGTGTTGTTTTTAGTACCTCTTGATCCTTGAGGACCCAGTGCACCCTGAGGACCCTGAGCACCATAGGTACCTATACTACCACGTGTGCCTGTATTTCCTTGGACACCAAGAACACCTTGAGGACCGTTTGCGCCACGAAGACCTGTCGGGCAAATACCAGTTGCACCTTGAACACCGAGAGCACCCTGAGGACCTTGAACACCATGGGTACCTATACTACCGCGTGTACCTGTATTTCCTTGGACGCCGAGAGCTCCTTGAGGACCGTTTGCGCCACGAAGACCTGTCGGGCAAATACCCGTTGCGCCTTGAATACCGAGAGCGCCCTGAGGACCCTGAGCACCATGGGTGCCTATACTACCACGTGTACCTGTATTTCCTTGGACACCGAGAGCGCCTTGAGGGCCATTTGCGCCACGTGTACCTTGTGAACCTGTGGCGCCTAAGCCACCTTGTGCACCCTGAGCACCGCCATTACCTGTAGCACCACGTGTACCTTGTGAGCCCGTAGCACCACCGCCACCCTGTGTACCTTGGATACCGCCAGCGCCTATACCACCGCGTGCACCACGAGAGCCCGTAGCACCACCGCCACCCTGTGTACCTTGGATACCGCCAGCGCCTGT
>ODAI014249492.1_pt1 | contig 57687 bp, 44 predicted proteins | sample 1539321 | NCBI WGS metagenome assembly ODAI01 (sample SAMN02144231, study PRJEB22623) | gut metagenome | biome: sheep rumen | host: Ovis aries | place: New Zealand | reverse complement strand
GATGGCAGGGGCAGAAGGACTTGAACCCTCGGCACGCGGTTTTGGAGACCGCTGCTCTACCAACTGAGCTATACCCCTAAATATTTTATCGCTGCACGCGAGCCTCGCTCACTTGCAGGAAATATCATAGCATATACACACGCTTTTGTCAAGATGTTTTCTCGATAAAAACGCGGAATCGCAATTCTTTTTAAAAGATTTTGCCTGGGAATCTGCCGCTTTCGCACGCAACAAGTAACGTGGTTATGATAAACTATGCCGCACTTAACGCACGCATTTTCCGTGGTCTTTGACCACTGCCCAACCTTGTTTTCAACAACACGTTCTGGGATAGTTTTTTCTGCGGCTGCGATGTGGCTGCCAAATTGAAGAAATCCCCATAGCTTGACAAATGCCGAGTTATGGGGATTTTTATGCCCGAAAAAGCATTGTCCGGATTATCGCCCACTGAATCGTGTAGAATTGGAGTATGAGAAGTTGAAATAGTTGGTTTTTCACAAGTTTTTGTCCTGATTTTTGTTCGGGCTTTTGCTGGATATTGAACACTGCTTGTGGTATTGTTTTGGTTAAAAAAATAGGAGGTTGAAAGCATGAAACGAGAATTATTAGACAACGGAAACATTTGGCAGAAGTCAGATGGCAGGTGGATTGGCATGGTACGATACAAGGACGAGTTCGGAGTCGCCCAACGCAAGAGTTTTTCGAGCAAGAAAAAGAAAACGCTTCAAGCGAAGATGACGGAGTACGTCAAGAATTTCCAAGATCAGATTGCCAATTCAGATGAATCTCGCAAGCCACTCAAAGAAAGTATGAAAAACTGGCTGCGCGTGTATAAGTACCCTGAAGTGGAACGCACTACCTATGATCGCTATGAATGCACCGCAGAGCACCAAATCTATCCCTACATCGGGAACAAACCTGTCGGGGATGTGACACCTGCCGACATTAAGAAACTGCTCACCAAGCACATGAATAACGGCTATGCCTTCACAACGAGCAAGAAAGCCTACTCGCTGCTAAAGATGTTCTTCAAGCAACTCTTTCAGGAGGGAGCGATTCCAAGTAACCCAATGGCGATGATTGACATGACAAAGAAAGATAATTACCTTGCCGCGCAAAACAAGGAAAGCAAACCGCAGTGTGATTTAGTGGTAGTGTTCACCGATGAAGAATTGGAGAAAATAAAGGAAGAAGCGTTCAAACGCTTCGAGAATGGCAAACCTGTCTACCAACAAGCGGCGGCGTATTTCCTGATGCTCAACACAGGATTGAGAGCAGGAGAGCTGTGCGGTATCATCAATAGCGACATAGACCTCGAACACCGTGTAATACACTTGCAACGCGGCGTAAAAGAAGTACACGTTCGTGACGGCTTAGAATATGTTCCAAAGCTGGAGGTCAAGGTCGGCAAGCTGAAAAGCAAAACGAGCAAACGTGACGTGCCGCTCAATGACAACGCAATTGAGATGATACAGAAATTGCGCGAGGAAGTGTATCTTGGTGAGGACGCTCCGCTTATACCTGACGAGAACGGCAACTTCACTAATCCACGCAATATGCGCAACCGCTTCTATCGCATACTTGACGCGATAGGCATGGAGCATAAAGGTTTGCATACGTTTAGACACACATTTGCTACACGCCTTATCAATGGTGTAACACAACCCGACGGAAGTGTGAAAGCGCTCTCTGTAAAACAGGTCGCAGAGCTGCTTGGGCATACCACTTCGGAAATTACAGAAATCTACTATGTGAAGCGTGACACAACAAGACTTGCCGGACTGACTGATAACTTCAATCTGTAACGCAAAAGCAGAGCAGAGAGCGCTGACTCTGCTCTGCGCCATTTCTCTTTGGTTATAAAATATGAACCACATGAAACAAAGAAATCGGAGGAACAAAAATGTCTAAATATAGCCAAACACCGCAGGGAATGTATCACGGCCCTCTCCCTGTGCGTAATTTCTTTCCTTTGCCGAATGCTATTTTCGACCTCGGGTTGACGGCGGAGGAAATTGCCGTCTATGCTTTTCTGATGAAGTGCGAGGACAGGCGAACCTACACTTGCTATCCGAGTTACAAAACGATTGGTAGAGCTATCGGGAAAAGCAAAAACACCGTCATCAAGTATGTGAATATGCTTGAGGAAAAAGGGTTGATTACAAAGCACAAAACTTTTGTGGTAACCAAAGATGGTAAGGTGTGGAATGGAAATCTGATGTTTGGAATTGCACCCATCAGAAGTGCGTGGGACGTTTATTACTATCATCAAATGTGGGATAGAAACGGGATCCAGTACATCAAGCAAAAGAAGCGCAAAAAACGCCGCTGATTATTGAAAGCAGGTAAAAGCGAGCCGTCCTTTGGGGGACGGCCCGCGAAGGACATCGGACGGCAGAGCCGACCGTTGTGCAGTTTTAGGAGAACACGCGCAGTGTTTGTTGAGGGAGTCCTCGGTGTTTGCGGCGTTTGTGTGAACAAGAAATTTTCAGGAGGAAAATATGGAAGAATTTAAGAAGGTTACTATCAGTTTTACGAAAGACCAATTAGAAAAGTTAGACGAAATCATGTCAAAGGAGCAAGGCTATACGCGCAGTTCTTTGGTGCGTGAAGCGGTGGATTACTACCTCGGTTACCTCGCTCAAAAGGGAAGTGTCAGCTATCTATCACCCATCATCAGTCAAAATATCAAGCTGGTGCTCGGTAGATTTGAAGAAAATCTGAGTGAGATGTTGTTCAAATTAGCGGTTGAGGTGAGCAAAAGTAATATTCTTTCTGCGCGTAACAGTGAGTTGAACGACTACGCTTTGAATTATTTGAATGATGTGTCCGAACAGCTTGTTGCTGAACATAACGGTGTTCTCGACTTGGAAAAGGCGAGAGAATTCGTTGATGGAGAAGAAAATGGCTAAAATTATTGTCTCATGTCGCTTCCAAAAAAGCGCAAAAGATATGGCTGACCTCATAAGATACATGGCGACTCGTGAGGGAGTTGAAAGACTTCCTGACGCCATGAAATATAGGATTGCCACTCAAAAACAGCACGACCTTATTCTTTCTGTGGTAAAGCATTTCCCTCAAAGCAAAAAGTTTCTTGAATATGATGACTACTATGCAATGCCCACGAGGGAAAATGCGAATGAATTTCTCGACGCTGTCGCTGAAAGATATGCCGACCGTGCGGATGAATTGAAGGGATTAGTCAGCTATATTTCCAACCGTCCCGGCGTTGAAAAACTCGGCTCTCACGGATTGTTTACGCAATTTGATATGCCGATTGACCTCGATACTGTCGCTGAAAGAGTAGCTGCTCACGACGGCGTTATCTGGACAGAGGTGGTCAGTCTGCGCCGTGAGGATGCAGAACGACTGCACTTTAACAACGCCGTAGCGTGGAAAAACCTCGTGCGACGCAATATGAATGAGATTGCCAAAGCCCATCGAATCAAGGTGGAGGACTTGGAGTGGTACGGTGCTTTCCATAATACAACGCACCATCCGCATATTCATCTTGTGATTTTCTCAAAAGGTCAGGAAGGTTTCCTCTCCGAAAAGGGAATCAAAGAACTGCGCCGAGCCTTCGGTCAGGATATATTTCGTGACGAGCAATACAAGCTGGCGACGATAGAAACAGGCTATCGCAATGAGTTGAAAGATAATTTGGCTGGCCTGTTACAGCAAATCCAAGCGCGGCAATCGCTGCCCAACGCCGAGTATTATCTTTTTCTGTTGAGAAAAATCAAGGACGAATTACAACAGCAGAAAGGGAAGAAGCTCTATGGATACCTGCCAAGAAAGATGAAACGGCTGGTAGATTTCGCTCTGCATGAGTTCGCTAAAGACGATATTTTATCTGAAGTCTATGCAAAATGGAATGAGGTCAACCGAGAAAAATTGAGCCTCTACTACGATACAAAGGACAAGCCCGACGTGCCGATTGAGAAGAATCCGGAGCTGCGCTCGCTGAAGAATATGTTGATACGGACTGCTTTGAGTATAAATTTCAATGCACAAGTAACTGTGAATACTGCTCGAATAGGTTTTCTTTTCTCTATGCTGGCAAAGCAAATCGTAAACAGCGCTGGGAAAAGATTGGACGAACTCAACAAGATGATGCCGAAATCGGACAGCAAAGAGCGCTCAAAGATTCGTGAGAAAAAACTGGCTCACGGGCAGAAAGAAGGCGCAGACAGCAACGGTATTGATGATGAAGTCTACGACAGCCAAGCCACGGAAGGTATCCTGACTATGCTTGACTACTTGATTTCGCTCGGCAATCAGGACAGCACACAAGATGCTGAAGAAGAATCTGTATCAACTGAAGATGAATATGATTTCGACAACGCCTATGCGGAATATCTGAACGACACTGATGACGGTCTTTATGAGGACGATACAGATGACGAGGATGAGTATTACGGCATGTCCATGTGAACAGCGAGATTAGAGCCCTGTTTCGCCGTGTATCGCCCTGTGTGCGATTTGTTGAGCAAAGACAAGTGTGTGCCCGGCCGGATTGTTTGCGCGGTGTTGGGCATTTGTCACAATTTGTGGGAGACAACCCGTTTTGTCAGGTGTAGCAGTCATATCCATTTTTGCCTATAGCAGACGCCCTTTTTACTATAAGATAGTCTGAATATTTTAAATCCCCGTCAAGCGCTTCGTTATACTCTCGGTTGATTCGGGTTTCTTTCAATAGGATCGAAATAACGGTTTTGCTTTCAATGCAGCTTCGTTATTGAGGTATATATATTTTGACTATGGTTCCGCCGTCGCGCGGAGCGATCTCCATTTTTCCCTTACACATCATTTCGAGCCTTTCGCGGATATTCCCTAAAGCGATATGCGGCTCGTCGTTGTCCTTCGCGCCGAAGCCCGGTCCGGTGTCGGCAACGGTTATTTCAACGCCGTTCTTTACTTCTCGGGTTTGAATATAGATGGTAAGCGGATCAAGGTCGGGGTCAACTCCGTGCTTGACGGCGTTTTCCACGATGGGCTGCAGGGTCAACGGAGGAAGTCTGAAATCCGTGTAATCAGTATCAAACTCCATAAACAGCTTACCCTCAAAGCGCACCTGCTCAACGGACAAATACGCTTTTGTGTGTTCCAACTCCTCGGTAAACGGGATAGTTCTTTCCTTGGCGATCGTCGTAAAATTCTTTCTGAGATAATTGGTGAAGTTCAGCGTTACCTTCTGTGCCTTAGCCGCATCCTGCTCGATTAGATAGTAAATGCTCGTCATTGTGTTGTAGATGAAATGCGGACGCATTTGCAGTACGGCAAGTCTTACCTTCTGGTTAGCAATTTCTTCCTTTTGCTTGACATACCGCTTTCCCTGATTGACAAACAGCATCAGTTCCATCGCGAGCAGCATGACAGAAACAGGCGCAATCAAATATACCAATATGAGAATGAATTGGAGCTTTGAAAGCTGTTTTCTCCTGCGGATCACCGCGACAAAGCAAACGATCAGGCTGATTGCCGTAAAAAGCAGATAAACCAGTATCAACCAGCGCTTTTGCTCTGTGCCGGCCGGCGTCGGAACAGCAAAAAGCGTGCGTGTCAGCAGGTCGCCGACGGCTGCCGCTGCGGATAATCCCCAAAGGCTGAGGATAAGCTTCCACAGGAAAGACTTGCGTGGCTCCTGCGAACAACAGCGTAAGATGTAAAGCGTCAACAGCGGAATAATGGTAGATGAAAACAAAACGCCGAGGAAATCACACGCTGTTTGAAGCGGTATATTTTTCCAATACAGAGCGGCAAGCTGACCGATCAGAGCGGCAGCCGTTTTTAATATCATCGCGGAAAAGAATACAATGCAAAACTTCCGCCACTGACTTTCGGTATCACGCAGGATAAAAGTGATCAGTATTCCGAGCACACCGAGCAATAAGGTCGTCAAATCTATCACAGCAGAAAAATATGTCGTCCAATCCATCATAGCCGCAGCCCCCTTATCGGAAATCTCAGCCGCGTGAGGTGATCGCGCACCTGTTTTGCGGAAAGGGGTTTTACGGCAAAGCCGCAGGCGCCGGTATCCCACGCCTCCAGCGCGTAATCGGGATAGGCGGTCAAATAGATCACGTTTGTTCGCGGATTGATTTTCAGCATCTCACGGCACAGTTCAAGCCCGTTAAGCTTGCCCATTTCGATATCGATATAAGCCAAATGTACGCGGTTGGATTTGGCGAATGACAGCGCTTCTGTCGGAGAAGTAAAGCCTGTGACCAAAGCGTTGGGAAGCAAATGACCGATCACCGACATACCGCCTTTTAGAATGATACTCTCGTCATCAACCATAATGATGTTTGGTTCCTCTACGGTGTTGTCGATCGTTTCCAATAAAATGTTGATGTCCATATCTAAACATTTGGAGATCCGCAGCAGCAGAACAGCGTCGGGGATCCGCCGTCCCGTCTCCCAGTTTGCTATCGTGCTGCGTTCCACAAACAGCATATCGGCGAGCTGCTGCTGGGACAGTTTTTTTTCAGTTCTGAATTGTTTCAGGGTATCGGCAAAGGAATCCTTCATGTGCTTTTCCTCTCATGGAAGTATACTGTATCTATTATATTATAAGGGAAGTACCTTTGAAATACAACACCATTCCAAAAGAAGATGTCACGCTCTGACACATCTTATTGTCTTATGGCGTATTTATGATAGAATTACAAGGTCAGGTAATAAACAGGAGACTGGTTTATTATTCTTAATTTCTCTAAGGAGAGAAAAAAACAAATATCGGAAAAGGTGATTTGATGATAAAGAACAAGTATGTGGCATTTTGTATATTCTTAGTATTGTTTTTTGCCCTGTGGCAGCTCCTTGACTTCCTTTACACCACCTTCATTACAAGAAGCGGCTATCAGTTTTCGCCGATCATCGATCTGGTCGTTCCGCTTGCCTTGGCGATCACAGTAGGCTGGTTGTTGTTTCTCAGAAATAAAAAGAAGTAATGGTTACGCAAAACAAGCGCCTTGCTCTGTACAGTACGACTATATTCATCTGTTATAGGTAATAAACGTTTCACGTTTTATTATAATTATTTCATTCTAAGGAGAGAAAAACATGAAATTTCCCAATGCAGCAAAAGGCGTGAAAAAAATCTTTAACGCCGAAATCATTTCACTGATCGCCGCCTTGATCGGCGGAGCCGGACTCATTCTGGGTTTGATCGGAGCTTCGAACGAAACCTACGAGTCCGCCGGTACAACTCTGCTTGCCGTTTCGGGCGCTTTGTTGATCGTTTCCGGTATCGCGCTTTTGGTCGCAGGGATCATGAACATCATCGGCTTTATTCAGGCGGCAAAGGATGAGGAAGGCATCAAGAGAGCAGTGCTCTGTACGGTATTCAGCGCTCTGTTTGCGTTCGTTGCCGCGTTCTTTGAGAATCAGACCGGCTTCCTCGGCGGACTTGGCACCGTTTTATCGTCGATTGCCACTGTGTTGAATATGCTTGTTGCGCTCTTCATGATCGGCGGTCTGATGAATCTGTCCGCGAAGTGCAACAGACACGATATGGTCAAGAGAGGTCATAGCATCCTTACCACGATCGTCGTTTCCTACCTTATCACTTTGGCCCTCAGTATATTGATTCGCTTCGGCGCATATACATCCTCTTTCGGTGCAGGAGTTATCAACTGGCTGTCCGGTCTTTCGGCGCTGTTTACCGTGTTCATCTACGTTCTCGAGCTCATCTATCTCGCAAAAGCGAAGAAGATGCTGGCAGAAAACTAAAAACATTGACCGTGGTGTTACTGCGTCCTTGCGGCGCGGTAACGCCTTGTCCATTTTATACGGAGGTATGAAAATGAAAAAATTACTATCATCTGTCAGTGTGATCCTTGCCCTTGTTATGCTGCTGAGCACGGCGGCTCCGATGACTGCGTCTGCGACCGGCGACGAGATCACAGTGAAAGACCTTACGGCGCATATCTATAATATGGACGATACCGAAACGATGCAATGTCTGTTCAAAAGCTCTATGCCCGATATGGCGTTTATCTCTACGGTGGATTTCTTAAAACACATCTATGTTGACAAGCCATCCGAAGTAAAGAACGCGGACGGTACCTACACGATAACCAATCCAAAGGGAACAATGGTTATCGACCCTCAAAAGGACACGCTGTCGAGTTATAATAAGTTCATCACCAAGAACAACAAGGACGTTGATAACGGCGCAGAGCTTGACTTTGATCTTACAAAGCGCGTTACCGATGACGAGGAGAATGAATCTATCGATTATTCCGGTCTTTATGATTTGGAGGATATCAGCCGCAAGACCGACACTCTTTATAACGGACCGGTATTCGGCGATGTTAACGGCGACGGCGATGTGACCATATCAGACGCGACGCTGATTCAAAAGGCGGCAATCAACCTTGTCAGCTTTACCGACCTGCAAAAGCAGCTTGCCGACGTCAACGGCGACGGAAAGGTTAATGTACTCGACGCGAGCTGCGTACAAAGATATATCGCCGGCTACTCAAAAAAGACAGGCAAAACTGGCGAAGAAATGAGTCAGACGACCGACGCGGAGCACACTCTTGTAAAAAGCGTCGAATGCTATCGCTGGGACTACGGATACGATGGCTGGCAGCTGGCGCAGACAACGTCGATCGAATATGAAAACGCCTATCCGGTCATGATTGAAAACCTCGAAAATTACGAGGATGCCGTACCTGTAAAGACAGTATTTGAATACACTTTTGACGGCGAAAAGCCCGCGACCCGAACCGAGACCGATCTTACAAATAATACAATAACCACTGTGAAATACAACGACGGCAGAGTTTACGATTATGATATGAAACATCTCAACAGCAGCAGTACGGAAAAACAAATGTACCAGTACGGCAACGGCGGAGAATACTTTACAATGGTTCTTCATGATGATTTTATGTCAGGCGAAGGATATACTCCCGACGTTATGAAGGAGGAAATGGATTCTGTTTCGGTTACTACCGAAAACGGTCTGCTGAAGCGAACTACCAACACCGGCATTTACACGAAATGGTCTGAGGGTGAAGAAAAGAATTGGGTGAGATTCAGAGGCATATATTCCGCCGATTATGACGACGACGGTATTGTCAGCTTCCTGTCCGCGGTGTATTCGGATACGGGATATGAAGAGCAGGGAAAATTTGAGGTCAAAAAGGAAAACGGAAGGATCACCGAGATCACCAGATACACGCCAAGCGGCGGCGAGCGGAAGCCTTATGAACAATATGTTTTCGAGTATAACGATACCGAGATCAGCCCGTCAAGATACGCAATGATGATAAATTACTTTATCACCAATCACGGCGGAAACTATTATTATTACAACTGGTATTAAAACTTTTATAGGAGATGATCTGTCTGATTTGCGTACAAAACTATACCAAGAAGTACGGCGATAAAACCGTTGTGAACGATATCTCGTTCACCGCAAAAGACGGCGCTATCACCGGATTTATCGGTCACAACGGAGCCGGTAAATCAACAACGATCAAAGCGATCACGGGCGTTATTCGCCCGACAAGCGGTTCCATTACGATCAATGGGATCGACATCCAGAAGGACGGAAAAAAGGCGAAAAGTCAGTTCGGCTATGTTTCCGACAGCCCCGATCACTTTTTGAGGCTCAGCGGAATCGAATATCTGAATTTTATGGCGGATATTTATGATACGCCGTTAGAAGGAAGATCCGCGTTCATTGAGGATTACGCCAAACGCTTCGGCATTTACGACTCACTGAACGGCACAATCCTCTCGTATTCTCACGGAATGCGTCAAAAAATAATGATCATGGGCGCGCTGATCCACAACCCGTCCGTATGGATTTTAGACGAGCCCCTGACCGGCCTCGATCCGCAGTCGGCATTTGAGCTCAAACAGATGATGCGCGAGCACGTAAAAAAAGGGAACTCGGTGTTCTTTTCAACACACGTGCTCGAGGTTGCCGAAAAGCTGTGCGACGAGATATGCATCATCAAAAAAGGAGAGCTTTTGTACTGCGGAACACTTGATGAACTGAGGGCTACGCACAAATCAAATGCTTCACTGGAAAACATTTTTCTTGAATTAACAGAAACAAAAGAATAATTGGAGGTAGTAAAAATGGTTATGTCTATTGTGTTTGGTGTAATAGGAGTCGGTTTGATTATTTTCGGCATAAAAATTCTTCTTACCGGCACACTTACAAAAAGCGAGGAGGCGAAAATCGCCTCGTATTCAAAGAAAGGCGCACGCACTTATAAGCTGATCAATGTAGTGATGTATATCGTTACCGGTCTCTTTTTGATTGGGGAATGTATTGCCGATTTTCTCGAATTCCAAAAAATTCTTAACGATGTTTTTTTGATCAAAATGATTATGTTTGGCGCCATTATTCTTATGGTGATTGTTTACTTTATTGTCGCGTCAAAATGCAAGAAGATGACCGACAATGAGTGATCAAAATGTAACCGGCGGGCTTTCCAAGGTAAGAAAGCTCATTTCCGTTTTGGAAAAATGCAACGGAAACTCAAAGATCGGCGGCAGCGAAGCGCTAATCTCACCGAGAGCGGCAAAGATCCTTGCCGCTCTCGGATTGGTATTCCTGACCGCGGCTTTGGCTGCTGCGGCTTTCTTTGCGGAACCCTTCATCTCACCGTACATCTCCCTGAGTGACTTCACAAAATTTTTGATGCTTATACTGCTTTTGTTCAGCCTTGTGCTATCGGTCAAAAACATCGTCACTGTGCTGTACACGGCGGACGATCTTCCCGTTTTGCTGCCTATGCCTTTTTCGGCAAGTCAGATCGTGGTAGCCAAGCTGACGGTAACCTTGAAGTTCCCGGTAGTTCTAAGCTTAATTCTGATCAACGCGAGCTTTTTCGGCTTCGGCTTACGGGCAGGAATGGGCGCAGCGTTTTACATCGGCACGGTGCTTTCAAGCTTCCTTATTCCTGTGACCGGTCTTGCGGTCGCCGCGCTGCTGACGGTCGTGATATTCAAGTGCTGCGGCTTTATCCGGAATCGCGATATCATGGTAGCGATCGGCGGTATCCTGACGATCGTGCTGACGGTTGGCTATTTGATCGTCAACAGTATTCTCAGCAGCAATGATTCCCCTGACGCTGCTTTCAGCGCCCTTTCGATGGTTGCAGGTTTATCTGACTGCTTCCCGAACGTAGCATTTATGAATGGCTTTATGTTCGACGGAAATATCATGGGACTGTTAATCAGCCTCGGTATTACCGCTGCAGCTATCGCTTTAGCCTTGCTTGTTATCAAGCTGTTCTATCTGTCCACAGCGCTTTCCATGCAAAATACCGGCTCTGCAAAAAAGCCTGTCGAAGAAAGCATGCTTTCCGCTCGAAAGAAGCGCAGCGTACTGAAAGCGCTGACCTCTTACGAGGCGAAAAATGCGCGTAGGAATCCGTCTTATATGATTTACGGTTTTGCCATGACCTTTATCTGGCCGCTGTTTCTTATTCTGCCGTTCGCTTTCGGCAAAAACGCGCTTTTCAGCTCCGCAAATGGCTCTGTTGACACAAGCGCCGCGCTGATCTGCGCTTTGCTTCTCGGTGTTGTTGCGTCCTGCTTTGCCTGCGGCTTAAACAATTTGGCTGGAACCGCCTTTTCGCGCGAAGGCGGCAGCTTCTTTATTTTACGCGCCATGCCGCTTGATTTTAAGGATTACTACAAGAGCAAGCTCCGCTTTTCCATGCTGATCTGTTCGCTCGGAAGCGTTTCGTACATCCTGATCCTCGGTATCGTTTGCATGGTGACCGGTATCGTTCCGATCACCGGCAGCTGGGTATTCCTGTACAGCGCGTTCGTCTGTGTCCTTTGCAACTTGATTTTTGTCAACCGTATGCTCGTGAGCAATGCCAAAAGTCCGGTTTTCAGCCGGGACAGTGAAACGGAAATATCACGCAAGCTGGGCGGTATAAACGCCGTTGCCCTTATCGTCGGATTTGTGATGTATATCGCTCTGTTTGTTCTCATTATCATTGCGATGATACCGGAGCTTTCCGCGATATTCCTTAACAGCACAACGGTGACGATTGCCCTTGTCTCAGCCGCGGTTTTTGCGCTCCTTATATTTGTGATTGCTGTAGCAGTCAACAAAACCTCCGTCAAAAAAGCAGAGAAGAGTTTGACGGTGATCGAATAACTTTCAGCAGCTAATAGTTGGATAACAGTACATGACAAAGCAATTATTTCTTAAGAATATATAGATTATTACTGTGAAAGTTTAAATAATTCTTTTGTATATTTAGCAGCATGTAGTAGTGGAAAAACCTCAGAGTTAAAGGTCAATTTTTGCGACGCATAAACAAAGAAAAGCTGTTTTTTGCTGTGCAGAAAATGCTGACGGCAGGTTGAGAGCATCTATATTTTAATCGATGAGCGCTGCACTTGACATTACTTGTTGAGTGCAGCGTTTTAATTTTATTGGGATAAAATTTAGATTTATGATGAGTGGTAAATTAAATTGGTTTTCGATGGGTGAGAGAGCTTTGAAATAGGAGTTGTTCTAACTCGAAAAAGTATCAGTCAGCCGTATAGAGATACTACGCAACAGTCCTTTTCAACCTAATGAAAAAGTGCTGGTCTTTTGATGCTATTGCGAGATTTTTTGCAAGTTCCGACCTCGATTTTGCATAAACCATTTTAACGACTTGCAAAACCGAAAACACGAAAAAAGGCTTGAAACGGACGTTCCAAGCCTTGAAAGTTCAGTGTTTATGCGGATAATCGTTGCGGCGTTCACGTTTGGAGACCGCTGCTCTACCAACTGAGCTATACCCCTAAATATATAATCGCTGCAAATGAACGCGTGTCACTTGCAGAAATTATAATAACACAGACACACGCTTTTGTCAAGATGTTTTCTTGATAAAAACATAGAAGCAAATGTACCGCAAAAAGCGCAAATGCCGCAGTAATTAAGTCTGTTTTCCGCTATAAAGTATAATTTAATTGGGATTTGGAAAAATATTCAATTAATTTGCTGAAAATTATTGATAAAAGTTAATAATTATGGTACAATTTATATAATTATACAAAATCAGGTAAATTTTGATTTTTTATACCCGGAAAGCTGTTGCTATACGGGGGGTTAAGGAGGACAGATTATGAAAAAACAGTTTAAAAGAGGGTTGAGCGCGTTGCTGGCGGTGATTATGCTGATTACCGTTTTTACAAGCACGCCGTTTACCGTAAACGCGGTAACACACGAACACTCATTAACCCATGTGGAAAAGAAGTTTCCCACTACGGTTACAAACGGCAATATCGAATATTGGTATTGCGCGCAATGTGATAAGTATTTCTCCGACGAGAATGGGGAAAACCCGATGGACAAAGCAGATACCATATTGCCGTATTTCACCTTTGCAAATGAGGGCGGATTGATTAAGCTGATTAAGTACAACGGCAATGACGAGGAGGTCATCGTACCCGAAACGGTGCCGTACAATTATCCCGACGAAAGCCTGCGCGGTCAAAGCTTTTCTATCATAAAGGAATCCGCGTTTAGTGGTAATACCGTGATGAAAAAGGTGACAATAGGGAATAATGTCGATCATATCGCCGCTTCATGCTTTGCAAATTGCACCGCGCTTACAGAAGTAAGAATCGGAACGAGACTTACTTATTTAGGCCGTTTTTGCTTTGATAATTGTACAGCGCTGAAAAAGGTCAGAATCCTTTCAAAGAGTAATGACTTTAATATGGATTCGTATGTGTTTGACAACTACAGAGATGTCGTCGTTTACGGTTACAGCGGTACGGCTTTGGAAAGGGAAATAGAATCCTCCTTCACAACCGGATTAACCTTTGTGCCGATTGACCACACGCTGCGCCATGAGGACAGAGTTGCCCCTACAACGCGGAAAAACGGAAACATCGAATACTGGTATTATACAGATACCGAAGAATTTTTTAAAGACGGACAGGCGAAGAATAAGATTACCGAAGAAGAAACCATTTTGCCGTATTTCTCCTTTGAGTACAGCAATGACGGCTTTTACAAGCTGACAGGCTACAACGGAGACGACGCATACATTTCCTTGCCCGGAACAATTCCCGATAATTACCCTGACAAGTCGCTGCGCAGCAAGACCGCCACCGTCATCAGGGAATTTGCTTTCACAGGCAACTCGACAATCGTAAACGTCACAATACCCGATAGCTACACGCATGTCGGCATAGATTCTTTTAACGGTTGCGCCAATCTAAAAACGGTGAAAATCGGAAAAGGTCTTGATTATCTCGAATGGAGATGCTTTGCGGATTGTCCCCAACTGGAAAACGTCACCATTTACTCGAAATATGACAAGTTTGATATGAAATCGGACGCTTTCAGCGGCAGCCCGAATGTCACTGTTCACTGTTACTGCGGCACAACGGTTCATGAGAAGATGAACGAAAACAGTATCACTATTCAATCGCTTGAACATTACTACGACGAGCCTGGATGGAGCTGGAGCGATGATTATTCATCCGCGTCTGCCACATTCAGCTGCGTTAGCGGCGACGATACACAGACCTTACAGGCGACAATCAATCATGAAGTTACCAAGGAAGCGACTGTATCAGAAGATGGCGAGATCACGTACACCGCGACCGTCACCTTTAACGAACAGACCTATACCGATGTAAAAACAAAGGCTATTCCTAAGAAACACGAATTACAGCATTTTGAAAAGGTCGATCCGAAGCCGGAGCAAAACGGCTACATCGAATACTGGTATTGTCCGGAATGCAATAAGTACTACTCCGATGAAAACGGAGAGGAAGAGATCGATGAAAAAGATACGATCCTGCCATATTTTACATTTGAGTACACCTATGACCATTTTTATAAGCTTATAAGCTATAACGGCAATGATGGAGATGTTACCATCCCGAGTGTTATACCTGATAATTACCCGGTTGAATCTCTCCGCGGGGAAACCGTCACCATCATCAATGAAGGGGCTTTCAATGGAAATACCTATATCACATCTGTCACAATTCCAGACAGCATCGTGAATATCGATACCGATTCCTTTCGAAACTGCGCCAATTTAAAAACTGTGGATATCGGAACAGGTCTCAATCATCTTGGAAATAATTGCTTTGCGGATTGTCCCAAGCTGGAAAAAGTCACCATCTGCTCAAAGAAAGACAGTTTTGATATGCATTTCACCGCTTTTTCTCTCAGTAAAAATGTCACTGTTTACGGTTACTGCGGTACAGCAGTTCAAATGAAGATGAATGAAAATAACATCCCGTGTGAATCGCTCGGTCACGCTTACGGCGATCCTAAGTGGAGTTGGAGTGATGACTATTCCTCCGCGACCGCCGCGTTCACCTGCACTCATGAAGACGATACACAGACTGTAGAAGCACAAGTCACCTCTGAGGTCACCAAGCAGGCGACCTGTACAGAAGAGGGAGAGATCACATACACCGCGACCGTCACCTTTGAAGGTAATACCTATACCGATGTAAAAACGGCTCTGCTGCCCAAGAAGCACAAGCTGGAGCGTGTGGAAAAGGTCTATCCCACCGAGGACAGACACGGCAATATTGAATATTGGCGCTGTCCCGACTGCGGCAAGCTCTTCGCTGATGAAAACGGAGAGGAAGAAATAACACAGGCTGATACCGTCCTGCCGCTTTTCACCTTTGGTTATGACGGTGACCACTTAAAGCTGCTCAATTATAACGGCAAAGACGAAAATGTTATCGTTCCGGATAAGGTACCGGAAGACTATCCCGATGAAGATTTGCGCGGCAAGGAATATTATATCATCAAGGAAGCGGTTTTCAGAAATAACACAACGCTGAAAAAGATTATTTTGCCGGATAACATCCATCATATCGCTGCATATGCGTTCGATGGATGTACTCAGTTAACGGAAGTTACCATCGGCGAAGGCTTATCCTACCTCAATTTTTGTTTCCGAGACTGTCCGGCTTTGACGAAGGTCACGATTTATTCGGTTGACCCTGAGTTCACTATGAGTAATTCAGCTTTTGACGGGAGTGATAATGTCACTGTCTACGGCTACCGCAACACAGCTGTTGAAGCAAAGATGAAGACTTACGATATCCCCTTTGTTCCGCTTGATCCCGAAGAAATTGAAGAAATTACTTATTCCGTTGACAAGACGTGGGATATCGACTTTGCCGAAAAGGACAAGCCCGAATCAATCCAAGTCGCCCTGCAGCGGAAAATCAGCACCAGAGAGTGGCACACCGTGCAGGTCATTACGCTGAGCGAGGCAAACGGCTGGCAGACGGAATTTGACGAAGTTCCCTCGGCATACTATGATGAAGATAACGACAGGTATGTAGAATATAAATACCGTATCCGCGAGCTCGGTCCGAAAAAAGACGGTGATGACGAGCTCGACCCGAACGCGGAGGATTTCCAGAAGAAGGTCAGGGAACGCCTTGTCTATGACACCTGGGATTATGATAGACCGGTCATTACACAGATCATCAACCAGGCGAAGAATCCCGAGGTGATCTGGCAGTTTGAGCCGAATGTCGACTGGGTCAAAAAGCTCGCAAAGACCACGGTGATTTCACCTCCGTTTGTAATGTTTGAGATTGGCTCGTATTTCGACGGTGTAAAGGGCGTTCCCAGACATACCACCAAGTATAAGGCGTCCTACGCGGAGGATGAGGAAAATAAGCGCAAGACAAACATCACCAACCTCGCGGTTCTCGATACCACGGTTTACAAGCGCTGGATTAATTTTAATGAAGGCGAAAAGCCCGAATCCGTATACCTGATGCTTGAGAGCAAGGTGCAGACGGAATATGCCACGAAATTCGGCTTAACAGAAACTAACTTCTACACTCCGTCATTCAACGCCGTTGTCGGCAGCCTGAATTTGTCTGATATCCCAATCGAAGGAGAAACGCTCAGAGGAGTGGTCAAGGATGGAATCAGCAAAAATTTGGGCGGTAATCTGTTCAGCGAAGCGGTTGCCATGGGCGCGGACGCTTTGTTTAACAAGTACTTTGCTACCGGTCTCACGGTCGGAAAAGCTACGGGTGATTCTGAAAATCCGCTGACCCGCTGGCGCGTGAAGTTCACTGTCAAAAAGTACGGAACAGAAGGAAAATACCCGATGGATTACGCCGGCGCGGAGCTTGTGACCGGTATGATGGAAATGATTATCGACGCGCTGATTCATCAGGGCGGTTTAGATTTCAGCATACCCGTAATGTATGAACCCTTCGAGAAATACTGGAGTATTAAGGGCTATGCGCTGACCTTGCTGCATGATTACGAGCGCACCTGCAACGTTATCAATATCAAAACCCATTCCGGCTCCGACTCCGACGATCCCGATCAGCGTCCTCAGATAATCGGCGGTACAAAGTGGTGGAAGGGCGATAACGCGGCAGACCGCCCCGACAGCATAAAACTCCATGTTTACTACAAGGATGACAGCGGAGCTGAAAAAGAAGTGCAGGGCTCGCCCGTGACGGTGACAAAGGGCGATACTAACGGCGAGAACGGCTGGACGTGGAGTCTCGAAATACCCGTCGGCAGCCCCGACCGCGGTAAAGAATATTATATCCGCGAGGAGGCACTGAACGGCTACAAGGCAGAGTACATCGGCTTGGATTTAATCAACACCAAGACTAACGAAGAACCGCCGACAGACCCGTCAACCGATCCTTCGACAGAGCCTACCGAAGCTCCTACAACAGAGCCGGCAGAAATTCCTACTACCGAGCCCGTGACAGAGCCTTCGGAGGTTTATACAACAGAGCCTACTACAGAGCCTACAGAGATTATAACAACAGAGCCTGCGACCGACCCTGTAGAAACCAAAGAGACAGAGCCCAAGACCGAACCGCCGGGAGACGATGATGATGACGATGACGACGATGATCCCGGAATCATTATCATTCCCGTTCCGATAGTCGATCCGCCTGATGTTCCGGTCGGCCCCGATACTCCGGGCGATCCCGACGATCCGGACGACCCCGACGATCCGTCAGATCCTACCGAGGAAACCGAGCCCACTACCGAGCCTCAGGAAACCCTGGTGGTAACCAAAGTCTGGTTAAATGATACAGAATCCGACCGTCCCTCGTATCTCAAAATTCACGTCTATAACGGCGTTACCGAGATAACCGGCTCCCCGATTAAGCTTAGTAAAAGCAGCTTTAGCGGCTCTAATATTTGGATTTCGGGAACAATCAAGCTTGACAAGGGCGTTAACAAAAACACTTTGATATTAGCTGAGGAGTTCCCGTCCGATTATAAAGACAGCGGCAACTACGCGGCAATCGTATTTGGCAGCACAATTTACAACAGCTGGCTCGAAACCAATATAACAGGTCAAAAGACATGGGTTGACGGCAACAATGTTCTGCTTAAACGTCCTTCCGAGATTACAGTTAATCTGCTGGCGGACGGTAATAAAGTGGATTCCGTCAAGGTAACAGCCGCGAACGGCTGGAAATACAATTTCCTCAATAAACCGATTTACAAAACCGAAAACGGCGAAAAAGTTAAAATCAAATATACCGTTGAGGAAGAAGCGCTCGATGATTATGACGCTACATACGACGGCTTCAACATCACCAATACGCTCAAGGCCAACGTCAAGGCAAAGGGTTATTACAAATTTACGCATATCGACCGAAACGGCGATGAAAGGACAAAAACCGTTGAGGTTGAGCTAAAGCATCAGGAAATTTTGGGCTATTCCGGCAACAATTATAACCCCGGAGTCCCGACCTATCTTTGGACAGACGACGCGCAAAAGCTGTACAGCAAAAACCCGCTTGTTACGGCGTCACTTGCCGTATACGGCAACGAAGAACATCAAAAGGATGTTTCGGTTTACAAGAACGACGTCGAGTGGGATTTAATCAAATCCTCCGCCGCCGACGCGGCAAATATGACGCCCGATTCCTCAGAAAAATCGCTGACTGTTTTGGCGCAGACAAAGCCGTATACCTTCACCTTCAATTATTTCATTGTAAAGGACGGAAATGCGGAATATCAGGGCACGAAAACGGACGTTCCCTACGGCAAGCCCGTTACCTTCGACCCGACATTCTCCGATCCGTCAAAGTATGAGTTTATCAACAATGACATTCCCGAGGAGAATTTCTGCTACTGGTCAGCCGATGAAGAAGGCTTGATTCCGATTACCACTAACCGCACCTTTGGTATGCTCCTGCACGGCAAAATGGATAAGGCGTCGGAAACCGACAGGGTAGTCAACGTCTACGCGCAGTACGACAATAAGCTGACAGATGACTGGAATCCGCTGATTGAGGAAGTTACCTTTACGCATATGATTGAGGATAATAACGACTGGGTTTACCTCGATTATATGGTAAACTATCTGAGCAAGGACGGTAAGATTGTACAGGATATGGTTGCCGAGGGTGACGAAAACATCCGCTACGGCATGATTATCGTTAAGCATCCGATCAATACCGAATCCCCTGAATATGAGGATATGGTTGCTCTTGCCAACTCGATGATAGCAAACAACAGCACGGCGGTTTATACCGACGATAGCAAGCAGTCTGTTGCCTACCGCTTTGAGTACGGCAAACCGTCAGATTCGGCAAAGCCGATTTCCAACTATAACCGTGTGCTCTATACGCTGCGTTCGGATACTGACAAGGCGGAAAACCACAGCTTTTCTGTAATTGCCTATATCACTGTTGACGGCGAAAATTACTTCTATTCCGATGTCAACAACGATATCAATGTCCAAGAATTGCTGAATAAGTGAGGTGTTTACTATGATTAAAGAACAGTATATTTCAACCGAATTGGAGATTATAACCTTTCAAACCGACGACGTAATTACCACCAGCGGTGTTATTGAAGTAGACCCCAAACAAAGCGGCGGCGGCGAGCTGGTAGATCCTTAACTTATTCTCATCAACATAACAATAAAGGTGCCGCCTGCTGTTACAAGCCGCGGCACCTTTGAGGTAGCTTTATGAAACGATTGATTACAATAGCAATACTGACAGCGGCGTTTATGATTTCCTGCCTTTCTGTCAGCGCGGAATCCGTCTACCGTTATGGTAACTGGACGCTCAGCGCCACAACCGGATCAGACGGATATGTGTTCGGCGTGCGGTCGTATGACGGCAAGGACGCGGTAGTTACCTTGCCCGGCGATTACGGCGGCTATCCGGTCGCGGCGGTAAATGCCTATGCGTTTGTGGCTGATAAAACCGTCCGAAAGCTTACGCTGCATGAGAATAATACCGTAATCGGCGAGGGCGCGTTTTGTGCCGCGGAAAAGCTCGAGAGGGTGACTCTTACGCCTTCGGTGGAGAAAATCGGAAAAAACGCCTTTGCGCAGTGCAAAAAGCTGACAAAAATAGAAATCCCCGGCGTCAATACGGTTATCGGCGACAACGCGTTTAAGAACAGTCCGGACGCGGTCATTTACTCGCCCTCAAACAGCGCGGCGATTGTGTATGCCAAGGAGTATGACATCAAATATGTCTGCACCGACGAATGTATTCTCGGCGACGCAAACGGCGATTACGATGTCAGTATTTCAGATGTTACCGCGATTCAGCGGCATAACGCCGAGCTGGAAATCATCGACGGCGCACTTTTGAAAGCGTCCGACGTAAACGCGGACGGCGAGGTAAACGTTACCGATGCGACGGAGCTCCAAAGGTACCTCGCGGAGTATCCGTCCGAATATCCCATAGGCACAAATAATATAGCTTTTTAGATATAAAACACCGCACCCGGCAAGTTGATGCCGGGTGCGGTGTTTACGGTATATTTAGATTTGAAAAAGGTTTTTATGGTTTTTGCGGCAATTTTTCAGAGAACGGAGGAGGGTCAAGAGTCTTGTCCCTTACTTACTTGCGGAGTTCGGATAATTCCGCTTGCGTACAATGCTTTAGAAAGCTATACATACCAAACAAAACCGCCCGGCAACTTTTACGCTGCCGGGCGGTTTTTGTTTTTGAATAATTATTAAACAGGAGCTACTCTTGAACTACCATTATCAAAATCATTAATATTATTGTACGCGTTGTTGCGGTCAATTGGTCCCGAGGTAGTGATTACATCCTCCTCGTAAAACTCAGTTACGGTAAATTCAGCTCTGTCGTATTTTTCTTTCATTTTACTACCTCCGCTTTAATTAGTGACTGCTTTCGCGATGAAGTTGTAGCTGGTGTAGCAGCCGCCGAGAGTAATTGTTCCTCTGTATTCGCTGTACGCCACACGCTCCAAGCCGTTCGCGTCCGAATATCTAATATAAGGACGTGCAAGGACGTTTGTGTCTTTAGCTTTAGCTGATTCCTCAACATTCTCGTAGGTTATAACAAGAGTATAGAGCAGATAGCCGTTAAAGTTGCGGTGATCCTCTTTGACCTTGCCGCTGCCGTTAGATACCCTTGAAGTACAGTTAATGTTTTTTGCAAAGCCAAAGTAGTTTTTATCATCCGCGTCATTGGATGATGTATCAATACCGTTGGCGGTTTTGCTAACATACTGCAACTTTCCGCCGGTAGCCTTGTGGTATTTTATCCAGCCCTCATTAGTTGCGGCGACATAGCCGTACTCAATGTTGTCTTTGTTCGGCTTGATAGCGTTGATTTGGTTGACAACATCCATATTAAGCGAGGTGACAAAGCGCAGACCGCCGGGCTTTTTTTCATAACCAAAGTTTGTATCCTTGATACCCTCGCGAATCTGTACGCCCACAAGGTCAAATCCGCCGTAGCTGTTGTTATACGTTGGAGGCAGCTCATTATCGTCATCAGCGTGCTTTGCGACGTTCTCAACCTTTATCCAGTGGGCGTAAATGTCCTTGGAGTATTTATCAGTGCCGAAATTTACCGGATTGCTGTCGTTGTCGTTATCCTTGTCGTAATACCAGCCCTTGAAGATGTAGGGGCAGCTGCTGCTCTCGGTAGCTTTAACCTCGGGAATTGTGTAAAATTTTTCAATGGTATCGCCAAACTTAATATCTTTTCCGATTGCATCTTTAACATATGGTGTGAAAATATCTTTATTATTGTAATTGTCGTCTATTTCATCATTGTTGATGTGGTAATTAATATCTTTGCGGACAAGACGGACTTCGTTGGTGTAGTCGGTTGTTACGGTATCATATTGGATATCAACATTTTCTGACTGCTTTTCAACTACAAGTTTATCAGTAATAATGCCAAGATCATTTCTTTCAAGGAGAGTTAGTGTATCTTCTCCATTAAAATCCAAGGGTTTATCATATACAAGATTAACTGTTTGTGCAGTTGATTCATATTCGGGATTGGTGAATAGTTTTTCGTTTGGTTTCTTCCCCTGATATTGGTATGCTATCTCACCATCTTGAGCGAACTTCTGATGTGATACACCTGCTAAAAGCCAGCAATCAACATTATAAAAATCCATACCGAATATCTCGTCATAGTCACCGACCAAAATCATAATAACTGAACCACTATTATTGAACAATGTAACGTACTTGCCGCTTGTTTTATCATAATAGTAAGGATAATTCCAGCTATTAATACCTTTATACTCATATTTCTTCTCATATCGATTCATCATATCTTCATATATGGTATCTAAATTGTCAGCTTTGCTTAGATTGGGTGTTACAGCTTTAAGCCGTATATGGCGTTTGCTACCCTCTATTACAATAGGACCGCCATCAGTAACATTAATTACATTGTGATATTTTTCAGCAGTATATGTATATGTCCTTCCAATTTCAGCACCCTTCTCTGTTTTCTTCTCGCCGTAATCTACAACCCAACTTTCATGGTCGGATGTGAAGGCGTTATAAGGAATTAGAGTATCATTATTTGCTTTATAACCATCAGTAAGACGTATTGTTGAAACAGCGTCCGCGTCGATATCTTCCTTGTCGTCATTCCAAAGAGTTGGATCGGACAAACCGATTTGCGAACCGGTCAAATCGCCGTCTACATAGACAGGTTTATCTTTGTCAAATACATTCAGGTTATTTAATACTCCGTTGTAAGTATTGTTTTGAACGATGTCTTTGCCGGATATATGCAGTTCTGAATCTCCGTCATAATAAATGCCTGCGCCGCGATCGCCGGAGATATTGCCGGAAATAGTGGTATTTCTTATTATGGTTTTAGCGCCGTTATCTTTGTTATTTATCGCACACACTCCGCCGCCGTTCGATGTTGCTTTGTTGCCTGAAATTGTACAACCGTCAATATCGAGATTAGTCCAGTAAGAGTAGTTCATAATGCCCGCGCCTTTGATTGCGGTATTGTCTTTAATTGCGGCGTTTTTAATTTGCACTTTTTTCGGATTTTTTAAGCCTATAGCAAACACACCGCCGCCCATATCATCGGCATTATTTGAAGATATCTCACCGCCGTTTATATACATTCCGGGGTCGTTCGGTTCGCCGTCTCCGAGTGGGACTTTGGAAATTATATCGGTGTAAGCGTACAATAAGCCCGAAGCAAATACGCCTGCGCCGTATTTAGCTTTATTATTGCTTATAACGCCCTTGTTTATTACGACTTTACTTCTCGGATTTCCATAATCAGGCTTGCCGACATTATCTACAACGTCTTTCATCTCCGAAAGCACCATCGCTACACCGCCGCCAAAACTGCTTGCTTCACAATTGCTAATTACGCCATTGTTCATAACAAACTCGGAACCGCCTGTTACAAAAACGCCTCCGCCCATACCTGTGTAGCTGTTTGTATACCGTGAGTCCGGTATAATAGGATCAGCATAAGCATAACAATTGGTTATTGTGCCGCCATTCATCTCAAAATAGCCGCCGTTAAAAACGGCTACACCGCCGCCGTAGCAGACAGATCCGCCGTCAATACCGCAGTTTTCGATAGTACCGCCGTTCATAACAAATGTTCCGCCTTGAACCGTAACACCGCCGCCAAGGTAGTTGTTGCCCTTGTGGTTTTTGAGTGTAACATTGTCACTCATAGTACAAGTTGAACCGGGTAGAACATATATAAGACCGGGATCGTCATTGTTTTTAAGAGTTGTATGAGGTTCAACACTGCCCTGCAAGGTCAAGGTTGAACTACCGCCGCTGAGATTTACAGTTGCGCCGTCGCTTACATATACTACGACATTGTTTTTTGTGATAGCATGACCGTTACCGTTAACAGTGACAACCGCGCCGCTCTTTGTGATATCAACCTGACCACCGATGATATCTCCGGTCAGGTTAATTACATACTTTCCGCCGTTTGTGTTGATTTGTTTACAAACAGTTTCGAGTTCTGCTGCTGAGCCTACTTTTTTTTCAGTTACATTATCCTCGGCATATACCGTCAGGGGCAGTGCCGTAACAAGCATAGCTACCGACAAAATGATACATAAATACTTTGCAACGGTCTTTTTCATTAGGACACATCCTTTGCGTCAAATTTGTACATAAACAACAAATTATTTTGTTTATGTACATTTTTTTATATTATATCACTAATTGACGGTAAAGTCAATATATATACTATATTGTTTTGTGATTTTTTGCGATTATTTTTACCGAAAAATCTTCCGCTATAAGCCGTTTTCACGATGTTTCTACTTGTATAATCGGAGTGAGAAGCGCAAAAAGCAATTTGCTATTGAAAAACACAGCGTTTTGGCTTATAATGTAACTATATTTTATTTACGGAGAATTGTTATGAAGGTTTTTATCACTGTATTAATCTGCAAGCTGCTCAGGTTTGTCGGCAGGCTAATCGGCAAGGGCAGCAGCTTCCCCGGTCAGATTGCGCTTAAAATCTGTCCGGATATTCTCAGCAGGGTAGAGCTGCCGGAGTTTATCATCGCCGTAACAGGCAGCAACGGCAAGACCTCTACGGTTGAGATGATAGCCCATATTCTGATGAAAAACGGCAAAACCGTAGCGTGGAACCGCGAGGGTTCAAACCAGATTGAGGGCGTTACCACCCTTGTGCTCGGCAGTTCTACGCTTTCGGGCAAGGTCAAGAGCGACATTCTGCTTATCGAAAGCGACGAACGCTTTGCAAGATATACGTTTAAATATATCAAGCCTACCCACTACGTAATCACCAACCTCTACCGCGACCAGCTTACCCGAAACGGCCATCCCGAGTGGGTTTACGACGCGATTGCCGACAGTATTTACGACGGCACTCAGCTTATCCTCAACGCCGACGATCCGCTCGTTTCGCGCTTTGGAATCGGCAGGGAAAACGTTGTATGGTTCGGCGCGGACAAGCTCTCGACCGATACCGAAAATCTCGTCAGCGCTTACAATGACGGCGCATATTGCCCTGTTTGCAAGGCTCCGATGACCTACAGCACCTACCACTACAACCATATCGGTCATTTTCAGTGCACAAAGTGCGGCTACAAGCGCCATGATACCGCCTACACAATCACAGCGGTCGACCTCGACAACGGCGTTATGGAGATTGACGGCAAGTATAAAATTTCACTCGCGCTCAAATCGCTTTATAACATCTACAATATTCTCTCAGCCTACACTGTCGCGAGAATCGTCGGCATTGACGGCGCGGAAATCGCGCGCGATATGGGCGACTACGTTCTCAAAAACGGCAGGGTAATCACCTTTGAGCTCGGCAACAGAACGGGAACTCTGCTCACCTCAAAGCACGAGAACAGCATTTCTTACGACCAAAGCCTGCGCGTAGCCTCGGCTTACAAGGACGGCTGCGACGTGCTGATTATTGTCGACGCGGTCAGCAGAAAATACTTTACAAGCGATGTTTCGTGGCTGTGGGATATCGACTTCGATATGCTCAATTCTCCGAATGTAGGCGAGATTGTCCTCGCAGGAAAGTATGTAAACGACCTCGGAATGAGGTTTTCATTCACTGATATTCCGTCTGACAAAATCAAGCTGTTCGAGGATATCCCCGAGGCTGTCGATTACCTCGACAACGGAAGCGGAAGGTATATCTACGCGATTACCTGCTTCTCGGACAAGGGTAAATTTTTGGCGAAGGTAAAGGGTGAATGATATGAAAATTCTGCATCTTTATTATGATATTATGAATCTTTACGGTGACTACGGCAACGTGAGCGTGCTCGAAAGACTGATTGCTCAGAGCGGTACGGACTGCGAGGTTGTTAAAAAATCCCTCGGCGACGACGTTGATTTTAACGATTACGGCTTTGTGTTCATCGGCTCGGGAACCGAGAAAAACCAAAAGCTCGTGCTCGAGGATTTTAAAAGGCTTGCGGACGGCTTCAAGGCGTATGTCGAAGCGGACAAGCCTGCACTGCTTACGGGCAATTCCTTTGAAATGCTCGGCAAAACCATAACCGATTGCGACGGGGGAGAGCACAGCGGTCTCGGAATGTTCGACTTTACCGTGACCGAGCAGAACAAAACGAGGATGACCGCCGACGCGATTTCCGAATGTGACTTTCTTGACAGACCGCTTGTCGGCTTTGTAAACAAGTGCTCTCAAATTACGGGAATTACAGACCACGCATTTACCGTTAAGCGCGGACTTGCCGATAACGAGAGCGATAAGACCGAGGGCTTAAAATATAAAAATTTAATCGGAACTCACCTCACAGGGCCCGTGGTTGTGAAAAATCCTCATTTCGCGGAGTACCTCGCAAAACAGCTTATAGGCGGGAATATAAACAGCGAATGTCTTGAACTCGCGAAAAAGGGCTATGAAGTAACGCTTGCCGAGCTAAGCAAGGATAATTAAAATTCCATATTAGAAATATAGAGACAGCCTTCGCGGTTGTCTCTTGTTTTTTACCATTTTTCGGTATTTTTCGGCATAAGAATTATCTATGTGAAAATTTTATGAAAACTTACACTCTAAATATTGACTTTTGTGGATAAATACTCTACAATATTCTTATAATGAATTTTGGAGGAATTTGCCGTGAACCTGCCGCGCAAAATTATATCCCTGTTGCTTGCTCTGTCGATTTTGACGGCGGCAGGCGTATTTAGCTGCGCCTTCGCGGCGGAAAATTCAAATTCAAATCAGCAAAAAATAACCGTAACCGCCGAAAAAATCAAAAAGGACGGCACGTATATCGCCATTCAAAACGCGCTTGAAATCGCGCGTAAAAACGCGACCGACTCAAAACGCTATGTTGTTGAGGTCGAGCCGGGCGAGTACAGCATTACCAAAACCCTGATGATTTTCAGCAACACCCACCTTGTGCTGACGGACGTAACACTTAACCGCAGTCAGGCGAGCACCTCAAATATGCTCAGAATCGGCAATTTCGACACCGAAAAATCAGGCGCTTCGGGCTACGACGCATACAAAAACATCATAATTCAGGGCGGCACATTCGACGGCGGCGGAACTCAAAATACTATTTTGAAGGCGGCTCACGCCACTAATTTCACAATTCAGAGCACGAATTTCAGAAACGTAAACAACAGCCATATTATGGAAATCGCAGGTATTGACGGCTTCGCCGTCAAGAACTGCTCGTTCAAAAACCAGCATATGGACAGCGAAAAAATCGGCTACGAGGCGATTCAGCTCGACATCCTTAAAAAAGGTCATATCTACGACTGCCGTTCCGAGGCTCTGCCGATGAACAACGTCAGGATTGAAAACTGCCTGTTCGACGACTGCCCAAGGGCTATCGGCACTCACACCGCGATTTATAACGCACCGTTCAACGGAATATTAATCAAGAGCAACCGCTTCACAAACCTCGGCAGCGCGGCGATTCAGGGAATGAACTGGAAGAACGTCAAGATTGTCGGCAACTCGATTGAGAACACCCCGAGGGGCATTACGCTCTACTCAATGATGGACGGCGGCGACGGCACGTTTTTGGCAGGAGTTCTCGCGGACGAGGGCAAGACCGAAACGAATATTTCCGAGAGCTATCAGGAGCCATGCAACGGCAACATCCTGATTGCGGAAAATTCAATCAACCACTGCGGCGCGGTCGAGGACGTTTACGCGAACTACGAATGTGAGGGTATCTCGCTTGTCGGCGCAAGGCTCGAAAAGGAATACGATAAAAATTCCGACGGCAGCGGCGGTCTGCCAAAGGGCGAATATTTCCTCGAGGGCGTGACCGTCCGCAACAACTTCATCAGCGTTAAAGGTCACGGAATTCGCGCGAAAAACGTCCGCAACGCTTCCTTCACCGACAACGTAATCAACTGCGGTGAAAACGACTTTAACAAGTCGATTTACCAAGGAATTAAAGTCTACGACAACAGCAAAATAAACTTTATCGACGGCAACAGCATATACGGAAGCGATAACTTTGGAATTGACGTCGAGGACGCGAAGGTTACCGTTATCCGCAACAATTCCATCGACCAGTCAGGCGACTGCGGAATTTGCCTGTGGGACAACAGCTACAGCGCTGAAATTTCCGACAACTACATCAAGTCGTCCGGCAAAAACGCTATGTCAATTCAAAGCATATCCCAGGCGGATTACATCGGCAACAACTACTTTTACGATAACAAAATCAACCGCATTGACGTGTGGAAAAATTCAAAGGCGAAGCTCGGAAGCAACACCGTCGAAAACCTCGATTTGACTGAGTTTTCACTCAGCTACGGCTTTACCGATTTGGCAGTGGGCGAGGCGTTCGGACTGAATACAACGCTCACGCCGTCGAAAGCAAAGGCTAAGTTCAACTGGGTTTCGTCAAACAGCAACGTCGCGAGGGTTGACAGGCTCGGAAATGTTTTCGGACTTTCACCCGGCAAAAGCACAATTACCGCGACAGCACTAAACGGACTTAAGGCAAGCTGTACCGTGACGGTTTATCCCGCGCCGAAAAATATCGCGGTAGGGGAGAAAATGCTCATTCTCGGCAAGGGCGAGAAGTTTAACCTCGGCACGGTACTAAGCGAGAATTCGTCCGTGCATAAGGTCAACTACACCACCAGCAATCCAAACGCCGTGGGCTTTGTCTCGGACAACGGCGTAATTCAGGCTAAGCACATCGGTACGGCTACCGTTGTCGCAAGCCTCTTTAACGGACTGCACGACAACTGCAATATCATCGTCAAGGAAGCTCCTGCAAGCCTAAAGCTCAACCGCAGTAAGCTGAATATGGGACTGGGCGAGGAGTTTGTGCTCGAGGCGATTATCCCCGACAACTCCGCTTCAAGTATCTCAATGTACTCCGACAATCAGCGCGTAGTCGACGTCGACGAAAACGGCAGACTTAAGGCGAAGGGACTCGGCACGGCGGTAATCACGGCGCAGACCTTCAACGGACTGACCGCAAAGTGTACGGTTACGGTTAAGGAAGCCCCTGATAACATCGAACTGAACTCGACAAATATCAAGATAAAAACCGGTCAGACGATTAAACTGGTTGCAAAGCTTACTGAGGGCACAGCTTCAAACGAGCTTGTGTTCAAGTCAAGCGATACCTCGGTCTGCAAAATAGACAAGGCGACCGGCGTAATAACAGCCAAGTCGCCCGGAACTTCAAGGGTGAGCGTGACCACCTACAACGGTCAGTCGAGCTCGATTGAAGTGAATGTAGTAAATTAATTCCAAACAAAAAATCCACCGGAAATTCCGGTGGATTTTACTTTTACCATAATTTTTCCGCAACAAGCGCGATAACGCTCCTGCCCTGCATTTTAATTCTTCTGTCGTGGAGCAAAATATTGCTGTGCTCGCAAATTACCTTGTCGGCATTTTTGCCGGTGTCAACGTACAGCTTCCAAACATAGCCTGTCGGCAGCCCGGGCAGCTCAACGTCGCAGCTCTCCCAGTGGGCGTTAATGCCGAAGTACACAATCTCGTCCCTTGCCGGGTCGTCGTCGGCAGCTCCTGCGTACATAACCGCGACCATCCTTGACTCGCCGTTAAAGTCGGTTTTCCACGGCTGAGCCGAGTGAATACTCTCCGGCGGCAGAGTGCAGGTGCACTCACGCCTGTTCTTTGTGATAACGTGGAAGCGCTTTCTGAACGCTATCATATACTTAAAGAACTCAAAAACGTCGCTGTACTTTTCTTTTCTGCTCCAGTCAAGCCACGATATAATGTTATCCTGACAGTAGGGGTTGTTGTTGCCGAACTGCGTGTTGCAGAACTCATCTCCCGACAGGAACAGCGCCGCTCCGCGGCTGCACATCAGGGTTGCAAAGGCGTTTTTAATCAGTTTAACTCTCAGCGCGTTTATGTTCGGATCGTTGGTTTCACCCTCAAAGCCGCAGTTCCAGCTATTGTTGTCATCAGCGCCGTCGGTGTTGTTCCAACCGTTTCTCAGGTTGTGCTTTTGGTTGTAAGAGTATAAATCGTAAAGCGTAAATCCGTCGTGGCAGGTGAGGAAGTTAACCGAAGCGCAAGCTCCTCTGTAGGACGGGTCGTACAGATCCTTAGAGCCTGTAAGCCTGTGAGCCGCAGCCCATGCCAAGCCGCCGTCGCCCTTTAGGAATTTTCTCAAATCGTCGCGGTATTTTCCGTTCCACTCAGCCCAGCGGTTCCAGTTGGGGAAGCTGCCGACCTGGTAAAGTCCGCCTGCGTCCCAAGCCTCGGCAATCAGCTTTGTGCTTCTCAAAATCGGATCGAACGCAAGGCTCTTTAACAGCGGCGGCTGATCCATCGGAGTGCCGTCCTCGTTACGTCCCAAAATCGACGCGAGGTCAAAGCGGAAGCCGTCAACCTTGTACTCGGTTACCCAGTAGCGCAGACAGCTCTTGATAAAGTCGCGCACAATCGGGTGATTGCAGTTTAGCACGTTGCCGCAGCCGCTGAAATTGTAGTATTTTCCGTCGGGAGTCAGCATATAGTAGATATTGTTGTCAATTCCCTTAAAGCTGAAGAACGGTCCCATCTCGTTGCCCTCGGCGGTGTGGTTGAACACAACGTCAAGAATAACCTCAATGCCGTTTGTCTTTAGGTCGCGGATAAGCTCCTTTAGCTCCGTACCCTCGCGGTGATGCTCGTGGTCGGCTTCGTAGCTGGTGTTCGGCGCGAAAAAGCAAACCGTGTTGTAGCCCCAGTAATCGTATAGCTGTTCGCCCTCATAGTGGCGGTCGGCTCCGCACTCGTCAAACTCAAAAATCGGCATAAGCTCAACGGCGTTAATTCCGAGCTCCTTAAGGTAGGGGATTTTCTCGCGGATAGCCGCGAATGTGCCCGGGTGCTCTACTCCCGAGGATTCGTGACGGGTAAAGCCCCTTACGTGCAGCTCGTAGATAATAAGCTCCTCAAGGGGAATAGACGGGGTTTTGAAGTTGCCCCAGTCCCAGTCGTTGAACACAACTCTCGCCTTGTAGACCTTCTCCTGCTGATGCTTGCCCCACTCGCTCTGACCGGTAACAGCCTTTGCGTAGGGGTCAAGAATAATCCTGCTCTTGTCAAAAATAAGTCCTTTTTTTGGGTCGTGAGGACCGTCAAAGGAGTAGGCGTACTCAAATTTATTTACTTCAAGTCCAAAGACAATTATGGCGTATGTATTGCCGACTCTGTACGAATCGGGAAAAGGAATTCTCGCGTAGGGTTCGTTTTCTCCGGGGTGGAATAATAGAAGCGTGCACGAGGTAGCGTAGAATGAGCTGATCGTAAAGTTAACTCCGCCGCGCACCGGCATTGCGCCCTCGCTGTCATAATAACCCGGTCTTACGTCATAACCGCAAATATTGTCGGTAGGATATAAATCCCTAAGCATTACAGCACCTCTTTATATAATTCATCTATATGATTTTAACACTATATTTATTATTTTTCAATAAAGAAATTAAAAAAATTCGACATATTTTTCTTTCCAATTTCAGTCATATACTAACTTGCGGACAAATTATGACAATTTTGCTGTTTTAATCACAAATAGTAATATTTATCTTAATTTTTCGTATTGTGTTTGTATTTTTTATATGTTATAATAACCGTATAAATTCGGTTATTATACTGAATTTATATTGCCCGCCCGATTTGCCGCAAAGGCGGCAAGGGCGATGGCTGATTATAACATAATCCCGTTTGGATTATGTTATAATAGCTTTGTGCATTATGCTTTTATAAAACCACGGGCAGGCGTTTTTTTACCGCCGCCTCAAGAAAGGGTGTAAACTATGGTTGTAAAGGATATTATTGATATTTTAGAGGGCGAAATCATCTGCGAAGGCGACCTTAATCAGGAGATTAAAACCGCCTGCGGCTCCGATATGATGAGCGACGTGCTCGCTTTTGTAAAGGATCAGTCCGTGCTTTTGACAGGCCTTGTAAATCCCCAGGTTGTTCGTACCGCCGAGATGATGGATATGGCGTGTATCGTATTCGTTCGCGGAAAAATGCCCGACGACTCCATCATTAACCTTGCCGAGGCAAGGGGCATTACCCTTCTGAAAACCCGTTTCAGAATGTTCACTGCGTGCGGACTTCTTTATTCCAACGGTCTTTCGGGAGGAACAAAGGTATGAGCAACGCTATACACCTTCATTACGACGTTTCGGCTGAAGATTTTACCCGTGCAGGCGAGGCGAGCGGCTTTGTAAAAAAGAGGCTCAAATCTCTCGGCTTCAATCCCGACGCAATCAGGCGCGTGGCAATCGCCATGTACGAGGCTGAAATCAATATGGTAATCCACGCCAACGGCGGCTTTTGCGACGTCGACATCTATCCCGACAGAATTGAAATTCTGCTTTCCGACAAAGGCCCCGGAATTCCCGACGTTGACAAGGCTATGCAGGAGGGATTTTCAACCGCGCCCGACAACGTGCGTTCACTCGGCTTCGGCGCAGGTATGGGACTTCCCAACATCAAAAAATATACCGACGATATGCGCATTGAAACCACAATCGGCGTCGGCACAAATGTTTATCTTACGGTAAAAGTTTAACGGCTTGTATTACGCTCTATAATAATTTTTGGAGCGAAGCTGAGGTGTTGTCCAAATCTTTGATTTGGGTAACAACACCCATTCCTTGCGATGACCCTTAATTTTCCATTTTCCATTTTCAATTATCAATTTAATTGCAGGAGTATTTATGAGTAAATATTTCCACTCGGTTGAGCTCGAGGCTGACCTCTGCTGCGGCTGTACAAACTGCCTTAAGCACTGCCCTACAGAGGCAATCAGGGTGCACGGCGGCAAGGCGAAAATCTTGTCCGAGAGGTGCATTGACTGCGGCGAGTGCATAAGGATTTGCCCTCACCACGCCAAAAAAGCTCACAGCACAACCCTTGACGAAATCAAAAAATTTAAATATAACGTGGCAATCCCCGCGCCTGCGCTGTTCGGACAGTTCAACAGGCTCGACAATATCGACATCGTGCTCACAGGCCTTAAAAAGCTGGGCTTCGACGATGTTTTCGAGGTGTCGCGCGGAGCGGAGCTTGTCAGTGAAGCCACACGTAAGCTGATTAAGGAAAATAAGCTGAAAAAGCCCATAATCAGCTCGGCTTGCCCTGCCGTTGTAAGGCTTATAAAAATCCGTTTCCCCGAGCTCTGCGGCAACGTAATGCCCTTGCTCGCGCCGATGGAAGTAGCGGCGAAAATCGCGCGCAAAGAGGCTATCGAGAAAACAGGTCTAAAGTCAGAGGAAATCGGCATTTTCTTCATCACGCCCTGCCCTGCGAAGGTAACCGAGGCTCACTCGCCGAACTACGCCGAAAGCTCAAACGTTGACGGCGCGATTGCCATATCGAAGATTTACCCCGAGCTCACCCACGCGATGGATCACCTCACCGAGATTGAGCCTATCGCGCAGTCGGGAATTATCGGTATCGGCTGGGCTACCTCGGGCGGAGAAGCCGCCGCTATGCTGGGCGAAAAGTACCTCGCAGCAGACGGCATTGTTAATGTAATAAGAGTTTTGGAGGAGCTCGAGGACGAGCATATCAGGGACGTTGAGTTTATCGAGCTGAACGCCTGCTCGGGCGGCTGCGTCGGCGGAGTGCTTACGGTTGAAAATCCCTACGTCGCCCGTGCCAGAATTCAAACGCTCAGAAAGTACCTGCCCGTTTCGATGAACCACCTCGACAACCGAAATATCGACGATATGAAGTGGACAGAGGAGCTCGAATTTGACGCGGATATTTTCAGGCTTGATGAGGATATCGTAAAGGCTATGCAGATGATGTCCGAGATGGAGGATATACTAAGCGGACTTCCCGGGCTCGACTGCGGCTCATGCGGAGCGCCTACCTGCCGCGCAATGGCGGAGGATATCGTCCGCGGAAAGGCAAAGGAAACCGACTGCATACATAAGCTAAAGGCAAAAATCCAGAACGTCTACGACCAGCTTAAGAACACTATTTAGAGTTAAGAGTTTAGAGTTAAGGGTTGAGATGTCATCAAGGGGTGTAATATATGAAAAAGCCGTTTTTTCTTATTCTTTTGCTTGCGTTCCTTACAGCTTTTTCAGCATGCAATGTTAACGTAAATGTTTCAAGCTCCGGTTCATCGGATAACTCAAAGGCTTCCTCTGAGACCGCGACAGTCGGGTATCGTGATCCTGTGATTGTTACCGATGAAACACCCGAAATAAATGAAAGCATAAGCCCGAAAGCTCTGACGTGCTACAATGACGTAAGAGAATATGACTTTTCTCCCAAACTGCAAAGTCAGATTGAGCAGAAAATAAAAGATAAGGAGTATTCTGTATTTGCCGATATTCCGAATTACCGCGCAATAGCGATTTGCGATTTGGACTCGGACGGCGAGGCAGAAGCTTTTGTGGTAAATCTCTGCGCTGTTGGCAACTACTCCAAGCTGGAGCTTCTTGACTTTAACGGCGGAAAGATAAGTTATAAAAATGCGGAGGATTTTCACAACGGAAACAGCGATTATTATGAAACAAATCCGTTTGACCATTTTGACGGATTAAAGGTCAGCGATGACGGACACGAGATAATTGCTTCGTGTACGTTTTATGACGGAATATATATCCAATCCTGCCGTGTTAATAACGGAAAATTTGTTTTTAAAAAGCTCGAATCCAAAGAGTATGAACACAATATGACGGAGCTGTTCTCCGTGATAATGTTCCTTAAAGAGAATTTGAGCTATAATGATTATAAAAGTATAAAAGCTCAGGCTCAAAGCAACACTCCTGCTGTTTTTGAAAACAAGGAAGCAATGCTTTCGGTTGCTGTCTGCGATATTGACAGTGACGGCGAATATGACGCGATTTTAGTTAAAGATGAATTCACCGAGATCCCAAACAAAGGACTTGATGTTTTCTCTCTTCGCGACGGAGATTTTTATCACAAATGCGGTTTTCATGATACAAGAGAAGGTACTTCCGAAAAAATAGCGTCTTTTGATACTGTCGGAATCAGCAAAAACGGCACAGATGTTGTATTTTATAATAAAGCTGATAATGCTGATAAAAATAAAAAAATAAGCGTTCGTGTTGACGGCGTACAGTTTATATTTACCGAAAACGAGGTAAAACAATGACAGTAAAAGATTTTATTGAAAAATGCAATTTGAAAGTCCATGTTGAGGGCGAGCTTGACAGGGAGATTAAGGACTGCTACATCGGCGATTTGCTCAGTTGGGTAATGGGCAGAGCACCTGCCGACAGCGCGTGGCTGACGGTTATGGGCAACATCAATTCCATCGCGGTTGCCACCCTTGCCGACGTAAGCTGTATCGTGCTTGTCGAAAGCGCCGCGCTCGACGCTGAGGCAAAGGCTAAGGCTGAAATGCACGACGTTACAATCCTCTCGACCGATAAAAACAGCTACACTCTCGCGGTGGAGCTAAGCAAGCTAATTTAATATGAAGTATTTTTACGATTTACACCTTCACTCCTGTCTGTCGCCGTGCGGAGATATGGATATGACTCCGAACAACATCACGGGTATGGCAAAGCTGCTCGGGCTCGACGTTATCGCGCTGACCGACCACAACACCTCGCTCAACTGTGGGGCGGCGATTGAGGCAGGCAAGCGCAACGGAGTTTACGTAATCCCGGGAATGGAGCTGACCACCAGCGAGGATATCCACGCGGTGTGCCTGTTCCCGACGCTCGAACGTGCCCTTGACTGGAGCGAATATGTCGATAACCACAGAATTAAGGTCAAAAACCGCGCCGAAATCTACGGCAGGCAGGTCATAATGAACAGTGAAGACGAGGAGATGGGGGAGATTGAGCACTTGCTTATCCCTGCGAGCGAAATCAGCATTATGAACGCCCACAAAACCGTCGCGGACTTCGGCGGAATCTGCTATCCTGCGCACATCGACCGCGACAGCCTGTCAATCCTTTCCGTGCTCGGTGAGATTGACGAGTACTGCGGCTTTACAACCGCGGAGCTTGCCGACAAAACAAAGCTCGAAGGACTGCGGAAGCTTCATCCGATTCTCGACACACTGAACATCGTGACGAATTCCGACGCGCATTACCTCGAAAATATGCGCGACGCGGAAAATTCAATGGAGCTCGAGGAGCTCTCGGCAGAGTGTATAATAAGCTTCCTGAACCGCCCGAAAGGTTAAGCCTGCGGTTGCATGCAAAAGCAGGGAAGATAAAGATAAAGATAAAGATAAAGATAAAGAGAAAGAGAAAGATAAAGATAAAGAGAAAGATAAAGAGAAAGATAAAGATAAAAGAGAAAATAAGAGAGAAAATAACCTGCCTGCAATTAAATTGCAACGGCAGGTTTTCTGTTTATTCTCTCTTTAAATATCTCTCTGTAATTAAATAAACTCTATGTTTTACATTTTACACCTCTTTAATTCTCATTCGGAAAAATTTATCAAAAATTTGTCGAAATAAATTGTTTCCATTGTAAAAAACGTATAGACTTTCATAAAGTTTTATGTTATAATATAAAGCAATAGTTGGGTGAGTGTGTATATTTTTATGAAAATCACCTGACAGGATTGCAAATTTTGCGATTTTTGCAATTAGCAATTCGATTACTATTCTATTCAGGGAGGAAAAACGATGCAAAAGAAAATCAGCAGTATCCCGTTTTCGGGAACACCTGAGCAGGAAGCAAAGCTAAAGGAAGTCATTGCCAGGAACATTGACGATCCCGGCGCTGTAATGCCTGTTTTGCAGGAGGCTCAGGAGATTTATGGTTATCTGCCGATTGAGGTTCAGAAAATGGTCGCGGAAGGTCTTAACGTGCCGCTTGAGGAAGTGTACGGCGTATCGACCTTCTATTCACAGTTCGCGCTCTCTCCTAAGGGCAAGTACAATATCTCTGTATGCCTCGGTACAGCCTGCTATGTAAAAGGCTCGGGCGATATCCTCAACAAGCTTTCCGAAAAGCTCGGTATTGAGGCGGAGGAATGTACACCCGACGGCAAGTTCTCGCTCACAGCGTGCCGTTGTATCGGCGCGTGCGGACTCGCTCCGGTAATCACCGTTAACGACGATGTTTACGGCAGACTTACCGTTGACGACGTTGAAGACGTACTTAAGAAGTATCAGGACTAATGAGAGAGTTATCCTTAAACGTAATGGACGTTGCCCAGAATTCTGTCAGGGCAGAGGCAAGCCTCGTCACAATCACAGTTGATGAGAGCGACAAAAACGACAGACTTACAATCTCTATTGAGGACAACGGCTGCGGTATGACCGAGGAGCAGGTTCAGCAGGTTATCGACCCGTTCTTTACCACGCGCACAACGCGCAAGGTGGGCTTGGGAGTTCCGCTGTTCAAGATGTCCGCCGAACAGACGGGCGGCAGTTTTTCGATTAAGTCAGAGCCCGGCAAGGGCACAGTGACCACTGCGTCATATGTTAAAAGCCACGTTGATATGACTCCGCTGGGGGATATCAACTCGACCGTTGAAATTTTAATCAGGTGCAATCCCGATATCGACTTTGTCTTTATCCACAGCACCGACAACGGCTCCTTTACCCTCGACACGCGCGAGCTCAGGGAAGTGCTCGACGGAGTAAGCCTTGACACGCCCGACGTTTTGGATTGGATTCACGCATTTTTAGAAGAACAAACTCAAATTATATACGGAGGTGCCAATTAAAATGAAATCTTTAGCTGAACTGCAGGCTATCAGAGATAAGGCAAGAGCAAATGTTAATTTAAGAAAAGAAAACCCCAACGCTGCAAAGGTGCTCGTTGGTATGGCAACCTGCGGTATCGCGGCAGGCGCAAGACCTGTTCTCAACGCTTTTGTTGAGGAGATCGCAAAGCGCGGTCTTTCGGACGATATCGTGGTAACACAGACAGGCTGTATCGGCATTTGCCAGTACGAGCCCGTTGTAGAAGTAGAAATTCCCGGTCAGGAAAAGGTTACATACGTTAAGATGACCCCCGAAAAGGCTGTCGAGGTTGTTAACGACCACCTTGTTAACAAAAACGTAGTTTCCAAGTACACTATCGGAGCTTACGCTGAATAAGGAGGGCTATATGTATCGTTCTAATGTACTTGTTTGCGGCGGTACCGGCTGTACCTCTTCAAACAGCTTAAAAATTGTTGAAAAATTAAAGGAAGAAATCGCGGCAAACGGACTCGAAAAAGAGGTTAACGTTATCACAACCGGCTGCTTCGGCCTTTGTGCGCTCGGCCCGATTATGGTAGTTTACCCCGAGGGCAGCTTCTATTCAATGGTAAAGGTAGAGGATATTCCCGAAATCGTAGAGGAGCACCTCTTGAAGGGTAGAATCGTTACCAGACTTCTTTACCAGGAGACCGTTGAGGAGGACAAGATTAAGTCCCTCAACAAGACCGCTTTTTACGCTAAGCAAAAGCGTGTTGCTCTGCGTAACTGCGGCGTTATCGATCCCGAAAAGATTGACGACTACATCGCTCAGGACGGCTATGCCGCTTTGGGTAAGGTTTTGACAGAAATGACTCCCGAGGAAGTTATCCAGACTATCCTCGATTCAGGTCTGCGCGGCAGAGGCGGCGCGGGCTTCCCGACAGGCTTAAAGTGGAAATTCGCCGCGGCTAACGACGCTGATCAGAAGTACGTTTGCTGTAACGCCGACGAAGGCGACCCCGGCGCGTTTATGGACCGTTCGGTTCTCGAGGGCGACCCCCACTCACTGATTGAGGCTATGGCTATCGCAGGCTACGCTATCGGCGCTACAAAGGGTAGAGTTTACGTTCGTGCTGAGTATCCTATCGCCGTTAAGCGTCTGCAAATCGCTATCGACCAGGCTCGTGAGTACGGTCTGCTCGGCAAGGACATCTTCGGCTCAGGCTTTGACTTTGACCTCGAGCTTCGTCTCGGCGCAGGTGCGTTCGTATGCGGCGAGGAAACCGCTCTTATGACCTCTATCGAAGGCAAGCGCGGCGAGCCCAGACCCCGTCCTCCGTTCCCGGCTGTTAAGGGCCTTTATCAGAAGCCCACAATCCTCAACAACGTTGAGACCTACGCGAACATCGCCCAGATTATCCTTAAGGGCGCTGACTGGTTCGCTTCAATGGGTACCGAGAAGAGCAAGGGTACCAAGGTATTCGCTCTCGGCGGTAAGATTAACCACACCGGTCTTGTAGAAATCCCGATGGGTACAACTCTGCGCGAAATCGTATTCGAAATCGGCGGCGGTATCCCCAACGGCAAGAAGTTCAAGGCTGCTCAGACAGGCGGTCCTTCCGGCGGATGTATTCCCGAGGAGCACCTCGATATTCCGATTGACTATGACAACCTTCTCGCTATCGGCTCAATGATGGGTTCGGGCGGACTTATCGTAATGGACGAGACAACCTGTATGGTTGACATCGCCAAGTTCTTCCTCGAGTTCACCGTTGACGAGAGCTGCGGTAAGTGTACTCCGTGCCGTATCGGTACAAAGAGACTTCTTGAAATGCTCGACAAAATCACAAAGGGACAGGGCTCTCTCGAGCTTATCGACGAGATGGAGGAGCTCTGCGAATTCATCAAGGCTAACTCCCTCTGCGGTCTCGGACAGACTGCTCCCAACCCCGTACTCTCAACTCTGCGTTACTTCAGAGACGAGTATGTTGCTCACGTTGTAGACCACAAGTGCCCCGCCGGCGTTTGTAAGGATCTGCTCGAGTATTCAATCATCAAAGACAAGTGCTTTGGCTGCGGAATGTGCGCCAAGAAGTGCCCCGTCGGCGCTATCTCGGTTACAGACTACACCGCTCCCGGCAAGAAGAAGCCCGCTTACGAGATTGATACAAGCAAGTGCATTAAGTGCGGCGCTTGTATGGATACCTGTAAGTTTAAGGCTATTATTAAAGGCTAAGGAAAGGAGATATAACTATGGAAATGTTGAATATTAAAATCAACGGCAGAGATTACCAGGTAGAGAAAAATACCACTATTCTCGAAGCCTGCCATAAGTTCGGTATCAAAATTCCGACGCTTTGCTATCTTAAGGAAATTAACGAAATCGGCGCCTGCCGTATGTGTCTCTGCGAAGTTAAGGGCGCAAGAAGCCTTGTTGCTGCCTGCGTATATCCCATCGACAGAGAAGGCACCGAGATTTATACAAACACACCTCAGATTCGCGAGTACAGAAAGACCAACCTTGAGCTTCTGCTCTCAAATCACGATAAAAAATGTCTCTCATGCCCCAGAAACAACAACTGCGAGCTCCAGAAGCTCTGCCTTGAATACGGCGTAGATGAGACTAAGTTCCAGGGCGAGATGACCGAGTATCCCGTGGATAACTCAACTCTCCACCTTGTAAGAAACAACAACAAGTGCATCCTTTGCCGTCGCTGCGTAGCTGCTTGTAAGGAGCAGTTTGTAGGCGTTATCGGCGCTAACAACCGCGGATTTGATTCCGAAATCGGCTGCGCGTTCAACGCTGAGCTCGGTGATGTTCCGTGCGTAAGCTGCGGTCAGTGCACCGTTGTTTGTCCCACAGGCGCTCTTGTTGAGCGTGACGACACCGCAAAGGTGTTCGAGGCTATCGCAGATCCCACAAAGCACGTTGTAGTTCACACAGCGCCCTCAATCCGCGCTACACTCGGCGAGTGCTTTGATATGCCCATCGGCACAAACGTAAAGGGCAAGATGGTTGCCGCCCTTAAAATGCTCGGCTTTGACAAGGTATTCGACACCAACTTCGGCGCCGACCTCACAATTATGGAAGAGGGAACAGAGTTTATCGAGCGCGTTCAGAACGGCGGAACTCTCCCGATGATTACTTCCTGCTCACCCGGCTGGGTTAAGTTCTGCGAGCACTACTATCCCGACCTTATTCCTCACCTCTCAACCTGTAAGTCTCCCCAGCAGATGCAGGGCGCTATGATTAAGTCCTACTACGCTGAGAAGGCTGGCATTGACCCCAAGGACATCGTTGCTGTATCGGTAATGCCCTGCGTAGCCAAGAAGTTTGAGATTAAGCGTGACGACCAGGGCCGTGACGGTATGCAGGATAACGATATTTCAATCACAACCCGCGAGCTTGCTAAGATGATCAAGACCGCAGGTATCCAGTTTAACGAGCTTCCCGACGAGGATTTCGATCCGGTTATGGCTATCGGCTCAGGCGCTGGTACAATCTTCGGCGCAACAGGCGGCGTTATGGAAGCTGCCCTCAGAACCGTTGCTGACGTTCTCACAGGTGAGGATCTCAAGCAGATTGACTACACCGAGGTTCGCGGTACTGACGATATCAAGACTGCTACTTACGAAATTGCCGGCAAGCAGGTTAAGGTTGCGGTTACTTCGGGACTTAAGAACGCTGCCAAGCTCCTTGACGAAATCAGAGCAGGCAAGAGCGAGTATCAGTTCATCGAGGTTATGTGCTGTCCCGGCGGCTGCGTAAACGGCGGCGGTCAGCCCATTCAGCCCGGTCACGTTAGAAACTTTACCGACCTTAAGGCTCTCAGAGCTAAGGCTCTCTACGAGGACGACCTCAGCCTTGAGTACAGAAAGTCTCACGATAACCCCGAGATTAAAGCAATCTACGACGAGTATCTCGAGAAGCCCGGTTCACACAAGGCTCACGAGCTGCTCCACACCTCATATGTTGCAAGAGGCAAATAATTATCTTTTTCCCTGATAGATAATATAAGGGCTGTCGCATGTTAAGCGGCAGCCCTTTTGTCTTATTTATTAACCTTGTAAATCTCAATGTGGATTTGGTGCTTTAATTTAAGCACTTCATCATATTTTTCAAGCAAACGGCGGTATTCGACTTCGAACTCCGCTGCTTTTTCTTTTGAAAGGCTCGCGCCTACTCCGCGGCAGCTCATTATTCTGCCGAGCCACGCTTCCTTTGTGAACTCAAGCTCGGTATTGTAGGAGCAGACATTCTCTATATCAAAGCGGTTTTTCGCCCAGTCAGGGAAGATGAATTTGTACTCCTTAAAGCCGCAGCCGTTCCAGTTGGGATTGTATTTCAGCACAAGGCTTTCCATCTCGGCAATAACGCTGTCCTCATAGGGCAGCCAGTCCATAAAAATTTTGCAGAAAAGTCCGTCCGGTTTCAAAATGCGCCGTATTTCGTCCGCGGCTTTTTCGGCGTTGAAGTAGTGAAAGCACTGCACTGCCGTGACAACATCAAAGCTGCTGTCCGCAAAGCCCGTTTTCTCGGCTGAGCAGACCTTGAAGGAAATATTGTCAAGCCCTTTCGCCTTGACGAGCGCTTTGCCGTAATTTATCTGATTTTCCGAAATGTCCGTCGCGGTAAACTGAGCGCCCGTATGGGCAAGGTTTAACGGCAAAACCGCCGTGCCGCTGCCGAGGTCGAGAATTCTCTGACCGCTTTTGCCGATACCAAATGAAATCAGCTTATCGTACATACTTTTTGGGTAAATATCGCGGTACTTTGCGTAATAATCTGACGTTAAGCCGAAGTCGAACTCCTTGCCTTTGTCGATATTTTCAACTTTCATTGCTGTTTCTCCGCGCCGCTCATAACGCCGCCGATTTTATATGGTTCCTCAAACCCGGCGATATAGCGCTGAATGGTTGTGATGTTATCAATGTTCAAGCCGCTGCCGTCAACATCCGCAGCCTCGCTGTTGAATTCGGTCACAGGCAGTTCCGTCAATACCATTTGAGCCGCGGTAACGTCCGAGATTGTCACGCAGTAATCGCGGTCGGTATCTCCCAAAACATATGAATTCTCGTTTACGCCGTAGTAATCGCTCAGCCAAGCGGTTCGCTCGGCAGTCCATTGCTTTAGAAAAGCGTAGTTTTCCTCATATGTGGCGAACGGTATTTTTTGGTAATTAAGCCACCATCTTTTTACCGACCACTTCTGAAAGTTGCGGTTAATCACGCCGCTGTACTGAGCTCTCAGGCTGTCGAGCATACCGCCGTCAGCCGAGATGTTTTTGATATAACCGTAGTTTTTCAGGAATACGAGCTTAATTTCGTTTTGAAACCAGTCCTTATTGCACAGCCATCTGTACAGGTTTTTCTTATCCTGCATAATTCCATCGCTGACGCTCGCCGCCTTTGCGTTGGCGGAGTTGAGCTCACCGTTGACGTTGCCGAGCGACAAATCGTAATCCCACGGCGGACCGGCGTAAAGCCTGCCGTTTTTATAGAAAAAGAACACGGAGCTGTAGCCAAAATCCTGATTTTTTATAAACTCGTTCAGAAAATAAAATTTCGCAAAGGATTCAACGTCGATTTTGCCGCGGATTTGTCGTTCATCGCCCTTTTGCAGGGTATTCACAATGTCAGTCATAACGGAAGTAATGTACGCTGTCTGCTCCGCATCGGGCTTCTCGGGCTCGCTGGCGGCAAAGCGAACTCCTCCTACACTCAAATACGTAACGCCTTCCTCAACCCTTGTGGATTCAAGCTCAATCAAAAAGTCGTTTTTGCCGCCGTTGCTCTCGATGTCGATATCAACGCGGTCCTTGCCCTCCTGAACAGGCTCGTAAATCGTGTAACAGCCGCGGTACTCGCCGTCAAGCCACAGCTCGGCTATTCTCTGTTCCGAGGTGTAGGGAACGCCCATCTCGCGCGCAAGCTCAAATGCGGTGTAGTTGCGAAGTAAAGTCGGGTCAAAGCAATTCGCGAGCAAAGCCCACTTTTTGCCTTTGCCCATTCCGAGAACATCGGTCTTTTTGTCGAATTTGAACGTAAACGCCTTTTTGGATATGCTTGACATTGCCGTGCTGTTTCCGCGCACCTTAAAAAGCACGCTTCCGCTGATCGGTGTGTTGACGCCATCTGTAATTGTTATTTCGGCGTTAACATAGCCGTCGGCCTTTTGCAGCGACGCGCCGTTGCCGTCCTCTGTAATAATCTCAATTTTCGGCACGGAAACCTCCGTACCCTCGGCGCTTGCCGAAATCCCCGCGCACATAAAAATCAGCGCAGTAACTATAATTATTGAAACAAGCTTTTTCATATTCCACCTCAGTGATATATCTACATTTTGATTATATCAAATCATTGCTGTGATGTCTATATAAATTTGCGCTAACGCTTAAAGCTCGGCACGCTCGCCTTCGAGCCTCTTACGGCGCGCTGTCATAAATATGTCGCGCCGGAGAATAGTCAAAAACGTTTCCGCTCGTTACTTATGGCGTGTTAAATGCGACACCGCGCATTTGCCTCTCTCGCTAAAAACAGTCCTCAGGACTGTTTTTACCTTCGCTTTGCGCTTACGCTTAAAGCACGGCACGCTCGTCTTCGAGTCTCTTACGGCGCGCTGTCATAAATATGTTGCGCCGGAGAATAGTCAAAAACGTTTCTGCTCGTTACTTGCGGTGTGTTAAATGCGATACCGCGCGCTTGCCTCTCTCGCTAAAAACAGTCCTCAGGACTGTTTTTACCTTCGCTTTGCGCTAACGCTTAAAGCTCGGCACGCTCGTCTTCGAGTCTCTTCCGGCGCGCATGCCAATAAATAAAACGGATCCCCGATTGGGTATCCGTTTTATTTGGCGCGCCGGAAGAGACTCGAACTCCCGACCTTCTGATTCGTAGTCAGACACTCTATCCAGCTGAGCTACCGGCGCATAACGGTTTGTTTTAACCGCAAGTAATATATTACCACACATTAATTTAAAATGCAAGTGTTTTTTTGCTTTTGATTATTTTCTTTAACTTTTTTTATTTTTCTGCGTCCAAGATTGCAGGTATTGCACGGCTTTTGTGTCACCGACAGGGTACTCCGCGGCGATATAATTTATTCTGTCGAGCGATGGTACGAGCAGAACCGTCGCGCTTTTCTTTTCGGCGGGGAAGGTACAGCCGATTTGTATCGCGTCCAAATCCCCGACAAAGCCGTTAAAGTCCACCGCGACGTCCTGCGCTCCGAGGTTTTTGAAGTTCGTCTCAATGCTCGTGACAGCGGCGGACGGCGTAACCCCCGACGAGATAATGTTCAGCGTATACACCGTCGTGCCCGTCGGGTCGGCGTACTGCAAATCGCTCCTCGTGCCCTCGGTGGGCAGTGCGGTAAAGTTATCGGGTATTTCCATATAGCCGAAAATTTCGCTGCCGATAGTCTGGTTTTTGTCGCTGTACTCAACATCTATGGTTGCCGCGATTGTCGTTTCGGCAGCGTTTGACGACTGCGCTTCGTCGGCAGTCGCGCTCGATTGTGATGAATTTTCCTGCCCCGAACAGCCGAAAAACGATAAAAATAAAACTGCCGAAATCAGCAGTGCAAACGGCTTTTTCATCCCAAAACCTCCGTGATTTATAAGCTAAAAAAATAATATCACCCTTTAAAAATAATATTATTCCAAATTGGAAATAAATCTTTATTTTTTAAATGAATTATGGTATAATATGGTTAACAAGCTCGCACAAACCCAGTATTTGTGGCTTATCTCCGAAACAACCGAATATATTGTGAATGTTGTAGCAAATAAACCGCCGAATATTGGTAATAATCGGTGTAATTACGGTTTGATTTTTCGCGATTTGTGTGTTACAATAGGTATGTGGTAACAAAAAGGTTACAGTACTTACTAAACTTTCAGAAATGAAATTCTGATTGGAGGTAGATAAACTTGATACGTATTGCAGCAAAAAGATTTAGCGCGGTTTTAATAGTAATTGCGCTGATTGTAACATCTGTATTATCAATGGGCATTTCCGCCGGTGCGGCGACAACATATACTCCCAGGCTTAACGCTCCGGAGTCAAATAACGTTTATTATTACAACAGCAACTATAACGTTTTTCAGAAGTACGGCTACGGCTTGCCGAACTGTACGGCATACGCTTACGGCAGAGCATATGAGATTTTGAAATCTACTCCCAAGCTTAGCTGGAACGGCGCAGGTCAGTGGTACGACTACAACAAAAACGGCGGCTATTACAGCTACGGCAGCACACCTAAGCTCGGCGCTATTGCCTGCTGGTGCTACAACGGCGGCGGTCACGTTGCGGTTGTAGAGAAGATTGAAAACGGTAAAATCACCCTTTCAAACTCAGAGTGGGGCGGAAGAACCTTCTACCTCACAACCTGCTCCACAAGTGATAAAAACTACGGCGGCAACAGCTGGTGGACCTTCCAGGGCTTTATTTACCTGCTTGATTCCGCAACTCCGCCTCCTGCTCCTACATACAAGACAGGAATTTACAGAACAACCGATTACGTTAACCTCAGATACCACGCGGGTACAGGCAATACTATTCTTGCTACAATTCCCTCGAACACTCAGGTTACCGTAACTCACCTCTACACCGAGGCGAGCACCGGTTGGGTATGGGGTTACACAACCTACGCAGGCAAGTCAGGCTGGTTTGTTCTTGAATACGCAACCTATATTTCGGCGCTTCCCACAACAGCTCCTACAACGGTTGCTCCCACAACAGCAAAGCCTACAGTGCCCCCGACAACGGTTCCGCCGACAACAGTTGCTCCTACAACGGTTGAACCTACAACCGATCCCGAAGCTCCGACAGAGCCCATTACAACAGAGCCCTCTGAGACAGAGCCGGTTGGTCTGGGCATAGGCGATGTTAACGCCGACGGCGAAATCAACATCGACGACGCCACAATGATTCAGAGATACGTTGCTTATATCGAGGAACTCTCTGTTGAGCAGATGGAATGGGCAGACTTCGACTTTGACGGATATGTAACAATTTCAGATGTAACAGCAATGCAGTCATTCCTTACTTATTGGAAGGATATGTAATACAATCAAACAAATCTTTTATCCGGCGGTGAGTTTCACCGCCGGTTTTTTCGCGTAATACTATTCTCTGATAGAAAGTAGACAACTTTCTATCAGAGAGAAAACGCTTGGCGCGTTTTCCAATTGCGCAAAAGCGCAATTGCCGTCTCATACAATCTTGACGCGCCTACGGCGCTATTAAAAAGTAGAAAGTCTACTTTTTAATGAAGATTGGTATAAAACAAAGCCGGCAGACAAAAACGTCTGCCGGTTATGTTTATTCCTGAGTTTTTTCTTCTGTTTTTTCTTCTGCTTTTACTTCGGTTTTTAATCCTGAATTTTCCTGCGGTTTTTCCTCATCGACCGCCTCAATAAAGTAAATTCGTGAAGCAAAGTCGGGGAATACCCTGACGTGTTCGTTCAAGCCCGTGCCCGAGAATGCCGAGCTCAGCGCAACGCCTGTGGTCATCAGCAGTTTGCCTGTCGCGGTGAAGCTCTCCGCCTCGCCGTCCATCTTGTAGTATTTGGCGACGACGTTGTGGATGAACGAGTCCTGCTTGATGTGGAACGGCGCCATTGTGTTAATCAGACTGCCGAACAGCTTTATGTCAATTTTGCGCTGACTGTTGTACAGCTTATATTTTTGCTCGGGGTTAAGCCCGTAGGCAAAGAACTTGTGCGACTGCGTGTTCGGAGTCATAAGCTCCTGCAGCAGCATTCCGACCGCTTTGCGCTTGTCGGGGGAAACGCAAATCCATTGGTGCAGATTGCCCGAGTAAATGCGGTAGAACCTGCCGTACTGCAAAACGTCGCGCCACTGCTTGTACAAGGCAATCTGGGATTTGATTTGCTGCCGTTGCTCGGCGTTCAAATCCCTTACGTCGTATTCGTAGCCGAGAACTCCGAACGCGGCAACGTCAAAGCGCGTCTCCTGAGCGGTACAGCGCAGGGTTTGATGGTTCGGACTTGCGCTGACGTGAGCGCCCACGCACGACTGCGGATAGCCGTAGCTGTAGCCTTCCTGAATGGTCGCGCGGCAAATTGCGTCGGTGTTGTCGCTGCCCCAAATCTGCGGAAAATAGCAGAGAATTCCGAGGTCAAAGCGGTTGCCGCCCGAGGCGCAGCCCTCAAAGAGAATTTCGGGGAATTTATCTACCAGCGCCTTCATCACGCGGTACAGTCCGGTAATATAGCGGTGGGCGGTTTCACCCTGATTTTTGGGCTGTAGATACTGGGAATAGGCGTCGGAAAAAATCCTGTTCATATCCCACTTAACATAGCTTATATTCGCTGAGGAGAAAACCTCGGACATTTTATTTATCAAAAAGTTTTGAACCTTTGGGTTTGCAAGGTCAAGAATTCGCTGGTTCCTGCCCTCGGAGTGGAGCTGACCGGGAACTTCCATTGTCCAGTCGGGATGCTCGCGGTAAAGGTTGCTGTCGGTGTTCACCATCTCGGGTTCAACCCAGATGCCGAACTGCATATCCAGCGCGTTGATTTTATCCGCAAGTCCCTTTAAGCCTGTCGGCAGTTTTTTCTGATTTGGATACCAGTCACCGAGCGAAGATGTGTCGCTGCTGCGCTCTCCGAACCAGCCGTCGTCCATAACGAACAGCTCAATTCCGAGCTCCTTGCCTGCTTTTGCAAGCGCGACCATTGATTTTTCGGACACATTAAAGTAGCACGCTTCCCAGCTGTTGAGCAGGACAGGACGGGGCTTGTTTTTCCAAGTACCCCTGACAATATGCTCGCAGACAAAGCGGTGCATATTCTCGCTCTGTCCCAAAAAGCCCTTGGTTGAGAAGGTCATTACCGCCTCGGGAGCTTCAAAGGCTTCGCCCCTTTTGAGGATGTACCTAAAGCCGTCCGGCTGAATACCCGAGGTAATTCTCGTCTTTCCGTAGGCGTTGACCTCAACCGCGGCGTAGTGATTGCCGCTGTAAATCAGGTTGAAGCCGTAAACGCCGCCTGTGAATTCGCCTGCGTTCGGCTCGTGAACCATAAAGAACGGATTAGCGCGGTTTGACGAGCAGCCTGTGCGCGACTCGATAACGAACTTTCCTGCGGTCAGGCTCGCGGTGTTTTTGTTCATCTCACGCGCCCACGCGCCGTGGAAGGAAGTAACGCTTACTCCGCTGAACGGAACGTCAATCTGCGTGCTCAGCAGGCGTTCAATCTCAATCGAGCCGGGGCTGCCGTTAATAAGCCTTGCCGAGCGCGTGATAACGTCACATTCGGCAAATACGCGGTAGTGAAGCTCCAGCGTCATTCCGCCGTCCTTTAGCTTAACGCAGAGGTGCTCGCTTTTTCCGTCCTCACTGTACGCCGTCGGCAGGGTGGTAAAGTCAAGCTCTCCATGGCTCATTTCATAGCTGTCAAAAAGGAAGTTAAGGCTTCGGCTGCCGTTGTTCATCACAAGCTCAATGAACGGCTCGCGCACGTCTCCGTGACCGGGCGACGACATCTCAAGGCACATATCCTCGAGCAAGGTGGTGGGATGTTCCTTGGAGTAAATTATGCTGTTGCCGAGCTCAAATTCACGCTTTTCGCGGAAAACCTCGCAGTCCTCGCTTGACGAAACCGCCACCTTCGGTCCGTAGTAGAGGTGCTCCAAATGCCCTGACTTTCTCACGGCAAAGATGTATGAGGTGTGCTCGGTTTCAAGCAGGAAAGAGGGCAGAGAGCCCTTTAATTTTTTAATCAATCAAATCACCCTTTTTCGGTGGTTTCTGTTTCGGTAGAAATTTTCTTTTCTTTTTGATTTTTGTCGATGGTAGACATAACCTTTTTCTCGTTGTAGAAGCTGAGGATAATTGCGCCGAGTGTGCAGAACGCAACGGCTACAAAGCCTACGATTGTCATACCGAGAACGGACGCGGTGATGTCGTTGCTGTTGGTGTTCTGGGTTGTGCCGATGATGGCGAGTGATGTGAACACGAGCATAGCGAGCGACTGACCGAACTTCATGGCGAAGGTACGCGCCGCAAAGAACATTCCCTCGCGGTTTTCGCCTGTGTCATAGCCGTCAGCCTCGGCAACGTCGGCAACAATCGACTGCGGAATAATGCCGAGCAGTGCCATCGGGAACGCCGCGATAACGCAGATAACAACGCCGTAAACAACGCCTGGGATAACCGTTGTGCCGATTACGCCGATAAGTCCTGTTATTACATACGCGATTGCAAGTCCCAAAAATCCCGAGATTACGAGCTTTTTCTTTCCGAACTTCTTAACGAGCTTCGGAACAATCGGGTAAAATACTGCTGAGAGCACCGTCATTCCGCCGAGGAAAATCATGGTGTAGGATTCGTCGAGCTTCATCGAAACCTTAACGAAGAACGGCAGACCTGTCTGGAACAGAGTAAGTCCTACCCAGTACATAATGTCGGAGCCGACAAAGGTGCGGAAGCTTTTGTTTTTGAAGGTTGCGCCGAGCGACTTGAACATATTCGCGTTCGACGGCTTTGTGTCAACAAATTCCTTTTCCTTTAGGAAGAAGGTCGGGATAAGCATACAAATGCAGGAGATTACCGCCAGCACGATAAAGCAAATGCGGTAGCTCCACGCAAAGCCGACGCTTCCGCGCAGCATTCCTGCGAATACAAACGGGGTGTAGGCGAGCAGTGTGCCTGCGAAGAAGGTCAGCGAAATCGCTGTTGAAATGTACATACGGTCGTCCTGAGTTTTGCCGAACTCCGAGATAAGCGCGTTGTACGGCGTGCAGTACATCGTCATAAACAGGTAGAACAGTACAACGAATACCGAGATCCACGCAACGTTCCATCCGCTGATTGTCTCAACGGGAGCGCAGAACAAAAGCACGGTTACAATCGACAGCGGAATTGCCGCGTACTGCATAAACGGAATACGTCTGCCGCGTTTGTTTTTACTGCGGTCTGAAAGCGAAGCGATAAGCGGATCGGTAACCGCGTCAAATATACGCGAAAGCGCCGTGATAAGTCCGAGAATTGTTAAAAATCCGCCGATTACAAGACCGGGCATAATGTACTGAATAGCGCCTGAGTTGATGTCGTTTTGCGTTGGCAGGTAAAAGGTTACGAACCACGCGCTGATAATTCCGCTGAGCGTAGACCAGCCGAGCTGACCTACCGCGAATATCCTCATTTGTCTTTTAGTTAGCCGTTTCATATTATCCTCCCAAATTAGGTGTTTTTAAGCTCCATCGCGATTTTGACCGCCTTGTACGCGCCGTCGTAAAGCCCGATGGATTTGTTGATTTTTATTGCCTCGCACATCTCGCAGAGCAACGCGTCCTCGTTCAAGAACATATCCGTCATCTGCAGGGTGTGCGGAATATCCGAACATTCAAGCGTTCCGTCGCCGAATTCAGCCGAGTGAATCGCTCCCCACTTTTCGTGACCGCCGATACGCTTTAAGAATAGCTTGGGAATGGGGTAGAACGCAAGCTCGCTCGGCTTTGTCAGCAGAACGTCGGCGCTGCGCATAAGAATATTGGTGCAGTAAACCGCCTCAAAAATATTCTCGTGGCAGAACACGTGAACGCCCTGAACCTCGCCGTCAATCGCGTTTTCGCAGAAGGCTTTTGTGTCGTCCCAGTTGTTAAAGTGGGTTTTGCCGAGCATATTGAGCGACGGAACGTCGCGCTTTAACGCGTCCCAAACCTGCTTGTAGTCTCCGATATTGATGTAGATAACCGCGCGGTTTTCCTTAACCGCAGGGATGAGGTGCTTTATTACAGCGGCAAAGAGCTCTCGCTGAGCGCCTGCTCCGCCGATTGTCAGCAAAAAGCGCATCGGCTTGCCGTCTTTCTTGCGGTTAAGCCTTGCCTCGCAGTCCTTCTCGATATTCGCGACAAGCTCGTGGTCGATGTAGTGACCTGTGTATTTAAGGCTTTCGGGCGGCATGGGCTTAAGCACCTTTTTCTTTGCCATTCCGTTAAGAATTCTGTAGCCCATATACGACTGCCTTGTCTGTATCAGGTGAACCGAGCCCTCGGCAAGGTGCAAAGCCATCGGCCAGTTGTCGGGGATGGCGTTTACAACGTGCTTCATTCCTGCGTGCAGAGCCGCCTGCGCAGGCCATACGTGAGTGCCGATAACAGGAATTTCCTTTGGAATATTCTTAAAAACCGTCGCCATCAATTCCGCGGTTTTTTGGTCGGATGAATTGTATGTGAGCTGTCTGAAGCCTTCATAGTTGAGCGGTTCCCAGAGCAGCTTGTTGAACAGCCAACTTTTCTGCGAAAGGCGTGAGCCGAGCGAATATAAATCATTCTGAGCGCCGATTACCTTGGTGCAGGTGGTGTTGGGGTAGGAGTTCAGGTCCATCCAGTAGGGGGTGTAGCCCAGCGCGTGAGCGGCGCTTGCCATGGCAATTGAAATTCTGTAATGGCCGAAGCCCATGCGAATGTTGCCGACGATTAAGCCCTTTTCAAGGTCAAAGGAGCTTCCGTTCTCTCCCTCGGCAACGCGGATGTCCTCAACGCCGAGCGGTTCGTTAAGGCAGGCATTTTTTACGAGCTTAACAGGGTAGTTCTTTGTGCTGTCGTCGCCGTACTTGTTAATGTATTTTTTCTTTCCGTTGAGAGCCTTGCGATAGGCTCTTTCGCTGATTTCGTTACCGAAAATCACTTTGGAGCGGTCTTTCATAAAATCCTCCTTTATCTTTCCACAAATTGCGGAATATTATATACAAAACAACCAAATACATCTTAACATATATATAAATAAAAAGCAATGTTTAATTAAAACTTACGCGTAAAATTGAACGAATTCAAGCTTGCTGAACAAAAAAATATAAAATAATTTAAAATACCCCTTGACAAACGGGTGATAATACTGTATACTACAAGACAGTTAGCAACCGCTAACCGATGATATTATTAATATCAAATGCAACGGCGTCCATAGCGGACGCATATTTTCGGGATATCAGTTAGCGATAGCTAACTGATAGTAAAATCCCTCGGAGGAATACGCAGATGTCGGAAGATTTGATAATTAAGCATTGTTCTCCTACCCTCGCGGGGCTGAAAACCGCTAACCTTTTCAGCTGCGTCTACACAGACAAGGCTGAACTTAAGCGCTATGCAGAGCGTTTTAACGAGCGTTTCGGCGCGTGGGGAGTAAAAATGCAGCCGTTGGAATTTGGCAGGGAACGCGCCTTGATTTATGTTTATCGCCCGACAAAGCTTAAAAAGGATTTGAGCGATTTTCAGTCCAGAGATATTCTCTCATCCTTTGGCTACAAGCGGTTTGGGCTGACCGAGTGTATCGAAACGCTCAAAAGCAGAATTAACCGCTGCAAGGCTTTTCCGCACGAAATCGGACTTTTCCTCGGTTATCCTCCCGAGGATGTCCGCGGGTTTATTCTTCATAAAGGAAACTGCTGTAAATGCTGCGGTTGTTGGAAGGTTTACGGTAATGAGGAAAAAGCCCTGCGCGAGTTTGCCAAGTATAAAAAATGCTCCGACATCTATTATTCCAAATGGCTCAGCGGAACATCATTTACAAAATTAATCGTTAAAAAATCAGCATAGAAAGGTAGTTTATTATGAGTAAAACAGCAGTAGTATTTTGGAGTGCCACAGGTAACACCGAGGCTATGGCGGACGCCGTTAAGGAAGGCGCTGCACAGGCAGGCGCTGAGGTAAGCGTATTTTCAGCTTCGGATTTTTCAGCGGATAAAGCCGCGGAGTTTGACTCGATAGCCTTCGGATGCCCCGCAATGGGCGACGAGGTGCTCGAGGATGATGAGTTCCAGCCGATGTTTGATTCGGTTCTGCCTGCACTTAAGGATAAGAAAATCGGTCTTTTCGGCTCATACGGCTGGGGAGACGGTCAGTGGATGCGCGACTGGGAGGAAACCTGCAAATCGGCAGGCGTTACCCTTGTAAGCGAGCCTGTTTTGGCTAACGAAGCTCCCGACGACGAGGCTGTTGCAGCCTGCAAGGCGTTAGGCGAGGCTTTGGCATAAGCCGCGCGATTATTTTGCTTCCTGAATACGGCGCACCGGGACTACCGAAAGGCATCGTAGCGGTACAACGGTTTGCCGATCCAATACCAATTTCATTATTATTTTGCATGAACGTCTGCTTTTGCAGGCGTTTTTGCATTCTTGCTTGACAAAACGGGTATTCTAAATTATAATATAGTTAGCGAACGCTAACCGTTTTATTGCGTGACGCTTTTAATTTTACGCAAAGGTTAGCATAGGCTAACACTTTCAAAGACAGGACTGGTATATATGATTAAAACGACATTAACGATTGACGGAATGATGTGCTCGATGTGCGAAAGCCATATAAACGATGTGATCCGTAAGGATTTTGAGATTAAAAAGGTAAGCTCCTCGCATAAAAAGGGCATAACCGAGATTATCAGCGAAACCGCGCTCGATGAAGCGGCAGTCAAAAACGCCATTGACAAAACAGGCTACAAGGTGATTTCGGTAAAAACAGAGCCGTATGAGAAAAAGCGCTTTTCGCTTTTCGGGAGGTAAGTATGTCGATAGTTAAGTTTGACAAAGTTACAAGGGTTTACAAAAGCGGCGAGCACGAGCTAAAGGCGCTTGATAACGTGAGCTTTGAGCTTGATGAGGGCAAGTTTGTGGTTATCCTCGGCCCGTCGGGAGCAGGCAAGAGCACATTGCTCAACCTTCTCGGCGGTCTTGACAGCCCCACAAGCGGCACAATCACCGTCGGCGGCAGGGACATAAGCACTCTTTCCGACAATGAGCTTGCCGACTACCGCGCCGCGACGGTGGGCTTTGTATTTCAGTTTTACAACCTGATACCCACCCTGACGGTGTACGAGAATGTCGAGCTTGTTTCGCAGATTTCGCCTAATTCGCTCGACGCTAAAAAGATGGTAGCCGAGGTCGGCTTGCAGGACCACCTGCACAACTTTCCTGCCGAGCTCTCGGGCGGTGAACAGCAGAGAATTTCAATCGCCAGAGCGCTTGCCAAAAATCCGAAGATTTTGCTCTGTGACGAGCCGACAGGCGCGCTCGACTCCGAAACAGGCGTTATGGTGCTCAAGCTGTTGCTCAGCATGGCAAGAAACTACGGCAAAACCATCGTAATCGTCACCCACAACCAGAGTATCGCGAAAATGGCGGACGTTGTAATCCGCGTTAAAAACGGAAAAATACGCTCGATGACGGAGCAGGAAAACCCGATGAGCGCCGACGAGGTGGAGTGGTAATGCTTATACGCAAGTTGTTCCGTACCGCGTGGGGCTACAAGGCTCAGTTTATCTCGATGATAATTATGATAACGCTCGGTATGGGTATGTTTTTGGGCTTCAATATGGAGTGGGCGACAATCGAGCATGACACGTTTAAGTTCTTTGACCAAACTCGTTACGCCGACTACCGTCTGTATTCGCAGGAGGGCTTCACGAGCGGTGATTTGGAGAAAATCTCGCAGATTGACGGCGTTGACTCCGCCACGCGCTTTCTGTCGGTCAACCTCGATATTAAGGGCGAGAAGAACAAATCCCTCGCGCTCGACGTCAGCGAAAATTACACGGTATCAACCTTCACGGTAATGCAGGGCGCGGAGTATGACGAAAACAGCGACGGCTTTTGGCTGTCGGATAAATTCGCTTCTCTTAACGGTTATTCTTTGGGCGATACCTTAACGCTCGAATATCAGGGCGTTGAGCTCTCGGGCGAGATTGCGGGGCTTATCAAGGCAGGCGAGCATATGATTTGCGTTGCCGATAAAAACCAGATGATGCCCGACTACAACACCTTCGGCTACGCCTATATCACGCCGAAAAAGCTTAAAAGCTTTGTCAGCGACAAGGCGAAAAGCTCTTTTAAGGACGAGCTGACAAAGTCGGGAGTTCCGTCTGAATTTGCCGACGACAGCCTTGTTAATATGTTTGTGACGGACGATACTTTGGAAAAGGCGGAAAACGCCGTGTTCGCACAGATTAATCTGATTTCGGATTTGGACAAGCAGAGCCTTGAAAGCGCGGTCAAGGACAAGCTCGGGCGGACGATTATGGTTACTCCCAAGGACGACCACGTTGTGTACAAGGAATCTCAGGGCGAAGCCGAGGAAGGCAAGACAATGGGCTCGGTACTGCCCGTGATCTTCCTCGCAATCGCGATACTCACGATGGTCACGACAATGCACCGCATAGCCACCAAGGAAAAGCTTCAAATCGGCACATTAAAGGCGCTCGGCTTTAAGAACCGCAGAATTTTGCTCCATTACACGTCCTACGGACTGTTTATCGGGCTGTTCGGCACGGCGCTTGGAATAGCCCTCGGCTACGCCGTCTGCAAGCTGATAATGAGCGAGAACGGAATGATGGGCACTTACTTTGATATGCCCGACTGGTCGGCAGTAATTCCGCCGTTTTGCTATCCCGTAATGGCAGGCACAATCGGCTTGCTCACGCTAATCAGCTACCTGTCGGTACGCAGTCAGCTAAAGGGCACGGCGGCTGACGCGCTCAGACCGTATTCGCCTAAGAAGATGCGCAAGGTTTTTCTCGAAAAATTCAGGTTTTGGGATAAGCTTCGCTTCGGCACAAAGTGGAATATCCGCGATTTAAGCCGACACAAAAGCCGTTCTGCGATGACCTTGTTCGGCATAGCAGGCTGTATGGTGCTTATGGTCGGCGGCTTGGGAATGCGCGACACAATGTCGGGCTTTCTCGACTTGCTTAACAACGATATTTCAAACTACACAACAAAGGTGAATTTAGTCGATGACGCCGACAAAAAGAAGGCTGTAAATTTAGCTAATGAGCTCGACGGCGACTGGGAGAGCTTAGAGGGCATAAGCCTTGACGGCGAGACAATCACGCTCGACGTCGTTCACAATCCGCACAATATGCTCAATGTGATTGACGAGGACAACAAGCGGATCAACCTCAGCGACGAGGGAGTTTACCTTTGTCTGAGGCTAAAGGATAAAGCCGAAATAGGCGATACAATCGAGTTTTCGCCCTACGGCTCAAAGGATACCTACACCGCGAAGGTAATCGGCTACAACCGCGCTGTTATGACCGAAAGCGTCACGATGACAGATACCTTAGCTGACAAGCTCGGTATTGACTACACCGTTTCGGCAATTTACACGGACGTTAATTCTGAGGATATTCCTTCCTCAGACCTTATCTCGGGCAAGCAGGACAAGGCTCAGCTTATGGATACCTTTGGCAGCTTTGTCGAGATTATGGACACAATGGTGATTGTCCTTGTAATCGCCGCGGTAATCCTCGGCGTTGTCGTGCTGTACAACCTCGGAATTATGAGCTACGTTGAACGCTCGCGCGAGCTTGCAACGCTAAAGGTGCTCGGGTTCAGAAACCGCGCAATCGCAAGGCTTCTGATTTCGCAGAACATCTGGCTGACGGTAATCGGAGTGATAATCGGTCTGCCGGCAGGCGTGGGTGTTCTCAACTGGCTTTTAACTGCGCTTGCAGGCGAGTATGAGATGAAGCTTATGCTCGGAGCTTTGACCTACAGCGTGTCAATTCTGCTGACCTTCGGCGTATCGCTGCTCGTGAGCCTTGCCGTGGCGCGTAAGAACAAAAAGATAGATATGGTTGAAGCGCTCAAAGGCGCTGACTGATAATAATTTACAATGGGCAGGCGTTAATACCTGCCCATTTTACTTGAAAAATCGTAGTTAATATGTTAATATGGTTAAGGCAACACCGCACAATTCAAGGCGCACGGCTTGCTTGAATATTATTCCGTCAGCTTGCCCAAAAAATCTCGGCAAGGCGTCAGCCTTACCTTGATTTATTTGTACAACCTGACGAAAAATCTTGCTGCGCAATCCGCAT
>ODAI010166555.1_pt1 | contig 57777 bp, 56 predicted proteins | sample 1539321 | NCBI WGS metagenome assembly ODAI01 (sample SAMN02144231, study PRJEB22623) | gut metagenome | biome: sheep rumen | host: Ovis aries | place: New Zealand | reverse complement strand
GTCCGTCTGTAAGCTCTCCGATAGCAACAGAAACACCGCCTGCACCGAAGTCATTGCAGCGCTTGATAAGCTTTGTCACTTCAGGATCACGGAACAGTCTCTGGAGCTTTCTCTCCTCCGGAGGATTACCCTTCTGTACCTCTGCACCGCAGGATTCAAGTGACTCAAGAGTATGGGACTTGGATGAGCCTGTAGCTCCGCCGCAGCCGTCACGTCCGGTCTTTCCGCCAAGAAGTATGACAACATCGCCGGGAACAGGTCTTTCTCTTCTGATATTTTCAGCAGGAGCTGCACCGAGAACTGCGCCTATCTCCATTCGCTTTGCAACATATCCGGGGTGATAAACCTCAGCAACATGGCCTGTAGCAAGTCCTATCTGGTTACCGTAGGAGCTGTAGCCGTTTGCTGCACCAACAGTGATCTTTCTCTGAGGCAGTTTACCGGTGATAGTATCCTCAACAGGAACGAGAGGATTTGCAGCACCTGTTACACGCATAGCCTGATATACATATGAACGTCCTGAAAGCGGATCACGGATAGCTCCGCCGAGACAGGTAGCAGCGCCGCCGAAGGGCTCAATCTCAGTAGGATGGTTGTGGGTCTCGTTCTTGAACATGAGTATCCAGTCCTCAAGCTGACCGTCTATATCCACCTTGATCTTTACAGAGCAGGCATTGATCTCTTCTGACTCATCAAGATCAGGAAGGAGTCCGTCAGCCTTGAGCTTCTTTGCAGCAAGAGTACCGATATCCATGAGAGTAACAGGCCTGTCCGAGCGGCCAAGCTCTTCACGGACATTGAGGTACATATCATATGTATCTTTTATATAAGGAGTCTTTATGTCCACCTTTTCAACATTTGTGAGGAAAGTGGTATGACGGCAGTGATCTGACCAGTAGGTATCGATCATGCGGATCTCTGTGATAGTAGGGTCACGGTGTTCCTCATTGCGGAAATAGTCCTGACAGAACTTGATATCATCGTAATCCATAGCAAGACCGAACTTGTCCACAAATGCATGGAGTCCCTTGGCATTGAGCTGTGTGAAGCCTTCAAGCTCCTCAACAGTTGTGGGTATCTCATAATTGGTATCGAGAGTCTTTACAGTCTCAAGTGAAGCCTCACGGCTCTCAACAGGGTTGATTATATATGCTTTCAGCTTGTTGAATTCAGCGTCTGTGAGCTTGCCTGAAACGATATAAACTCTTGCATTTCTTACACGGCAGCGATCACCCTGACGGAGTATCTGGATACACTGCTCACAGCTGTCAGCTCTCTGGTCGAACTGTCCGGGCAGGTACTCGACAGCGAAAACCCGGTCATTCTCACCGATCCTGGGCATTTCGTCATATACAAGGTCAACAGCAGGCTCTGAGAAAACGGTGCTTATAGCAGCCTTGAAATCCTCCTCTGAGAGCTTGTCTGCGTCATAGCGGTTGAGTATGCGCAGGCCTGACAGGTTGAGACGGAGAGCGGTGCTTATGTCGCTGAGGACTGACTTTGCCTCAACAGCGAACTCCGGCTTCTTTTCAACATAGATTCTGAATACGGACATAAATATCTCCTTTCAAAATAACCCGGGTCAGCAGACAGCGCCTGCTGCCGGACTAAAATAAAGCGATTAATAAAGGTCTCCCACAGGCCGTCCGATACAGCCTTCATGGGTGTACTCTTCTATTATAACACTAATTATCCGATTACGCAAACTTTTTTCAGGATTTTTTCTGAAAATTTTTATAAGAGTGTGATCCGGAGCGTGTCCCTGATGGAATTCAGGGCTGTTTTCCCGCTCAAAAAGGACTTTTACTTCCCTTCCCACAAGACTCCTGAGATATTTCTCCCGCATCTCATCAGCAGCTTCTGTCAGCTCTTTCCAGCGTCTTGTCTTTACGCTCTCAGGTATCTGACCGGTCATGCGGTCGGCAACAGTCCCCTTTCGCCTTGAATACCGGAACACATGGACCTTTGCAAAGCCTGCCCTGCGGATGAACTCCACACTCTCACGGTGAGCCTCTTCCGATTCCTGTGGGAAGCCTGCCATAATATCGGTAGTGAATGAACAATCCGGGAAGAAGCTGCGTATCCTCTCCATAAGCTCAAGGTATTCCGCAGCAGTATAGTGTCTGTTCATAGCCTTCAGCGTAGTATCACTGCCGCTCTGAAGCGATAAATGGAACTGCGGACACATCTCCGGCAGAGCAGCAAGCCGGCGCAGAAGTTCATCCGTCATCATCTCCGGCTCCAGTGAGCCAAGTCTCACTCGCTCTATGCCCTCTGTACCGGCGCATATCTCAACCGCATCAGCAAGGTCCATTCCCCACTCCTGACCGTAGAATGCAAGATTTATTCCCGAAAGAACTACTTCGCAGATACCGCTCTCAGCGATTTCCTTTACTTCCTCACGGAGAAGCTCCGGAGACTTGGAGCGGCAGCGGCCTCTTGCAAATGGTATCATGCAGTAAGAGCAGAAACGGTCACAGCCATCCTGTATCTTCACGAATGCACGGGTGTTGTCCTCAAATCTGGTGCATTTCAGCGGCTCAAAGATATCTCCCCTGACATAGGGACTTACCTCCACAAGCCTTTCATGGGAGATCATCTGTTCTTCTACAAGCTCAGGTATGCGTGAGCGCTCCTTCGTACCGCAAATCAGGTCAGCCTCCGAAAGCTTTCCTGCCTCCTCAGGATTGGCCTGCGGAAAGCATCCTGTAAGTGCAATAACTGCATCAGGCAGGGCTTTTCTGGCTTTTTTCAGGGCAGAAATGACTCTGCTGTCTCCTGAGGAAGTTACTGTACAAGAATTGATAACAACTGCATCAGCTCCTTCCTGGGCACGGGATATCTCCCAGCCTCTTTCACGAAAAAGCGACTTCATGCACTCTGTCTCGTAGTGATTCACTTTGCATCCAAACGTAATAAAATATACTTTATACATATTTCACCTTATTAACACAAAAAATCCGCAGAACTATCATGTAGAACCTGCACAAATTCAATACTGTGTTTTTATGCACTCTTAATAATTATCCGCTATACATAAAAACTTCAAATTTAAACCGATTCAATTATACGAAATTGACGAATTTCCCATAAACGGCTTGACAAAGGGATTTTTTAATGCTATTATATATTTGCGGTTAGGCCAAGACCGTAAAAAGTAATAAACAAGAAAAAACATACGCACATCCACCAATCGAATAAGGAGGTAAATATGACAAAGACAACTGTTAATCTTCAGGCTATCAACGACGTTAAGGAGTTCGTTAATATCGTTATGCGCTATGACTTCGATATCGACCTCGTTTCCGGCAGATATGCTGTAGACGCAAAGTCTATCATGGGAATTTTCAGCCTCGACCTCTCAAAGCCCATTCAGCTTAACGCTCACACAGACGATGGCGAAAAGTTCCTCAAGGATATCGAGAAGTTCATCGTTAAGTAATTAAGCATGAATGCTGCGCCGACCAGCAAGACTCTTGCGGAAAAGTCAGTTTAATTTCGCATACGGCGCCCGATCAGGTAGAGAGAGCCTGATCGTAATTACGCAAATCAAAAGACTGCTGCTTTAATGCGGCAGTCTTTTTTGTTTTATATCTCGTCCATTTTGCTGTCCTCCGGGATCCCGGGGATATCATCCATATCCCCCTTTTTCTCGGAACTGAGGGGTTGAAACTGTGGGATATACTCCTTGGGAGCGTTATTCTGCTCGTTGACACGTTCATTGAAATACGGAAATCCCTCCTGCTCTTCAAGGTAGCGGTAATCCCGGTTAGCTTTCAGAGTCAGAAGTGCAAGGATCACTGAAATGGTAAGTACTATCGACGCCATGCCAAAGCCTTCCATTACTCCGCCAAGAAAAATATCCATATAATTCGTACCGTTGACAAATGCCGGCAGCGGCAGATTCACAAGTGCGACCAAAGGTGCGGCCAGCGCATGAAAATCACTGCGCTTGTAGACACCGGTATATCCACAATACATCAAAAGTCCCTTGAATACGAATCCGTCCAGGAAAAGAAACCAAACATCCCCTGCAACAGTAAGTATCATAAGGAAGGTGGCAGCAAAAATGTATAATATACAGCCTACGATGTAGATCATGCCAACACGGTCATGTATCTTTTTGCATTTTTTAAGGAGTACTGCATTGCTTACTTTATCTCTTGTCATGTCAGTCACCGCAGGATATCAGTCCCAGTCCTTCTTATTGAAGTTATGAAGGAGCTTTTTGAAAATATTGTTCACCTGAAGCTTCTGGAAATAATGATAGAGAACATCCTGATTGCATCTTGCATCAGGAAGGCTCTCATAGAACTTCTTGAAGCCGTCAAGGTCCATGCCCACCTTAGCCTCATTATTGAGGTTCTTATCGGTGAATACAACTGCTCCGTAAACAGGAGTATTTTCAAATCCGCCTTTTTTCATATGGTGATTAACATTATCGAGATGAGTCTTGTTCTGGAGCTCAGGATTATAGAGCTTATGCACCTTAGGGCCAATCTTATGTGTGAGCTTTTTTCCCTTTCCGGAAATAGTGCCTGAGATACCCTTTGTCTCAACAACAAGCACACCAAAGCGTCCGAAAACAAGGTGGTCTATCTCCACAGTCTTACGGTAGAGAGGGAGAAAAGCATTATTGATTATTCTTATATTATCGTCCTTGCCGAGTTTTTTAATGGTTCCTGCAACTTTTCTTTCAGCAGCTCTTCCCTTGCGCTTGCCCTTGCTGAAATAGGAGATAATTCCCCAGAGGACAAGTGCGACAACAGCGGCTGCTAAAACAATCAGAAAAATTTTTACATTCTTATCCATGATATTTCTCCTCAAAAGGTGAATAATTGATGTCTTTCATGCCATAATACAAACAGACGCTCAAAGCGTCAATCCCGAATCAAGAGGTGTTCTCAATATGTGGGACAAACTTGCTCTTATCCTTCTGATAATCGGAGGGATAAACTGGGGATTAGTAGGTATATTCGAGCTTGACATGGTAGCATGGCTTTTCGGCGGCTCAGAAAGCATTATCAGCAGAACTGTCTATATTCTTGTAGCTTTATCTGCGGTATGGTGCATCTCTCTTCTCTTCCGCAGAGACGAGGAGCTCGCCTACAGTACCTCATCGGATCACCACTGACCCCTTTGACAAACCGCTCCAATGATGCCGTGGGGCGGTTTATTCCATTTATGATCGCTATACTTCCTTCGTGGAAATATAAAAACAGGGAGACCGAAGTCTCCCTTTATTATCTATTAGTCGCTTACATAAGGGAGAAGTGCTATGTGTCTTGCTCTCTTGATAGCTACTGTCAGCTCACGCTGGTGATATGCACAAGTGCCTGTAACACGTCTGGGAAGGATCTTAGCTCTCTCAGTCATGCACTTTCTGAGCTTTGCGAGGTCCTTATAATCGATCTTCTCGATTCTGTCTGCGCAGAAGAGGCAAACCTTCTTGCGGGGCTTCTTTGCGGGACGGGAATTTCTTTCCTTTTCCATGACTTTTCCTCCTATCATAATAAAGTAATGTTTTCAGTTAAACTGATCTTCCTCAGAACGGAACGTCGCCGTCGCTGAGGATCTCCTCAAAATCACTGAGGCTGCCGTAAGACATACTGTCATTAGCTGCGGGCTGCTGCGGAGCTGCCTGCTGGGGAGGAGCTGAATAACCGTTATTGTAGTTGTTCTGGGGAGCGCTGTAACCGCCGTTGCCGCCCTGATAGCCGCCGTTTCCTCCGGCCTCTCTCTTGGAGCCGGTGAACTCAACGTTATCAACATACACCTCTGTGGTATAGTGAGTAACATCGGAGTGGTTCCTGTCCTGATAGCTGCCTGTTCTGAGGCTTCCCTCAACACAGATCATGCTGCCCTTATTGAAGTAGCGTGTAACGAACTCTGCGGTCTGTCTCCATGCAACACAGGTGATAAAATCCGCCTGTCTCTCACCGCTCTGCTTATCAACAAAATTCCTGTTGACAGCGACAGTAAATCTGCATGAGGAAACCCCGCTCTGAGTTTGTCTGAGCTCAGGATCAGCTGTAAGTCTTCCCATTAAAATAACTTTATTCATCACTGCACCTCCTTAAATAATGAAGCATTAATTATTCTACGACTGTTACCAGTGAGCGAAGAATACCGTCTGCAATGTTGAGACGTCTTGAAAGCTCAGCAGGATAATCGGGCTGTGATGTAAATGTATAGATCACATAGTAGCCCTCTGTCTCGTCTTCGATAGGATATGCAAGCTTACGCTTACCCCAATCCTCGTTAACTTCAACAGCTTCGGCGTGACGCTCGATTCTCTCCTTGAACTTCTGGATGAGAGCCTTCATAGGCTCCTCGCCGTTCTTAAGGCTGAAAACAACCATTACTTCATACTTAGCGGATACCTTTGCCATGATGTACACCTCCTTCTGGATTCTGCCGGACAACCTCCTGCCGGCAAGGATATTCTGTCCGTGTTTTCACACGATACTTGAATATTATATCATCTTTTTCTGAGCTTGTCAAGTAAAAAGTGCAAAAAAAGATTATTTTTTCAGCTGCAGCCTGCTGCTTTTCTTAACGGATGACAGCTGAAGCTCTGACTGATGATACTATATATAATATAATTATTGATTTTTCTGCGGAGATATGTTATAATGTTATCCGATAAATGGATTTCAAAAAGGAGGACAATATGAAATATATCCAGGGAAACTATATTATCGCCTCAAAAGAGGCAATTGCCCGCAATATATACAGCTTCACAATAAGCTGTCCGGAAGTGGCGGATATTGCCTGTCCGGGACAGTTCGTTCATATCAGAGCAAAAGGCTACACGCTCCGCCGCCCCATCTCTATCTGCGGAATAGATAAGGCTAAGGGCACTCTCCGTATCGTCTTTGAGATAAGAGGCGAAGGCACAGAGGAGATCTCCCGTCTCAATAAGGGTGACCTCATAGATATGCTGGCTCCTCTCGGACACGGATTTACTGTATCAGACAAGTTCAATAAGGTAATACTCATCGGCGGCGGTATTGGTACTCCGCCCATGCTCCCCCTTGCAAACATATACGGAAGCAAGGCTGCAGCTATCTCCGGATTCAGAAATGCCTCCGCAGTCATACTTCAGGAGGACTTCAAAAAGACCGGAGCTGAGACTGTACTCTGTACTGATGACGGCTCAGCCGGCATACACGGATTTGTTACAGAGCCTCTCAAGGAGCTGCTTGCAAAAGGCGGTATCGACGCTGTTTATGCCTGCGGTCCTATGCCAATGCTGAAGGGCATATCCGCACTCTGCAAGGAAAGCGGTGTCTACTGTGAGATATCCCTTGAAGAGAGAATGGCCTGCGGCATCGGTGCCTGTCTTGGATGCGCCTGCCGCACTCAAAGAAATGATGAAGAATATTTCGCCCACGTCTGCAAGGACGGTCCTGTTTTCAAAGCTGAGGAGGTGCTCTGGTAATGGCTGATCTTTCTGTAAAAGTATGCGGTATCGATTTCAAAAACCCTATAATCCCTGCATCCGGAGTTTTTGGATACGGCAGAGAATATGAAGAGCTCTTCCCTCTCAATAAGCTTGGCGGTATCGCCACAAAGGGGACCACACTTCATCTCCGTACCGGAAATCTTGCTCCCCGTATTGCTGAAACTCCTTCCGGTATGCTTAATTCTGTAGGCCTTCAGAATCCCGGCATCGACCACTTCATCAGCACTGAGCTCCCCTACCTTCTTACAAAGGACCTTGTTGTTCTGGCCAATATCGCCGGTTCAACTCCGGACGAGTGTGCAGAAGTCGCTGCAAAGCTGGACGATACCGATGTTCATATGATAGAGCTGAATATCTCCTGCCCCAATGTAAAGCAGGGCGGTGCAGCCTTCGGTACAAGCTGCGAAATGGCCGGAGAGGTAACAAAAAAGGTTCGTCAGGCAACAAAAAAGCCCCTGGTGGTAAAACTCTCCCCCAATGTCACAAGCATTACTGATATCGCAAAATCAGTTGAGGCTGCCGGCGCTGACGCTGTTTCACTTATAAACACTCTTCTCGGAATGAGGATAGATATAAACACCCGCCGCCCCATACTCCGCAACAACGTCGGCGGTATGAGCGGTCCGGCAGTATTCCCTATCGCTGTACGCATGGTATGGCAGGTTGCTAACGCTGTTGATATCCCTGTTATCGGTATGGGAGGAGTTTCCTCCGGCCGTGACGCTATCGAGCTTATGATGGCAGGTGCTTCTGCTGTTCAGGTCGGAGCCGCTATTTTCACTGACCCCTATGCTCCTGTCAAGATAGTTGAGGAAATGAACGAATTTCTCGATTCAAAGGGCATTGCGTCCGTAAAGGACATCATCGGAACTGTTCAGCCCTGGTGAAAAGCATGATCGATTTTGCGCTGAGGAAAGCCACCGAAAAAGATAAGGAGTGTATAGATCAGCTATTTATCGAAATGCTGCAAAGCATATATACAAATGAAGAAGCCGTGGGATATGAAAACGGATATCTCGATAAATTCTTTAACGGCGGTGATGACTGGATCTGCGTTGCGGAAACCGATGATAAAGTTGTCGGCTACATTTCTATCGAAGTTCACAAAGCACCGGAGTTATTCATTTATCTGGATGATCTTTCCGTATCGGTACAGTTCCGCAATTCAGGCATAGGCTCGGCGCTCATCAGGGAAGCCATAACTTTTGCCGGAAAGATAAACGCAAAGCACATCGCTCTTCATGTTGAAAGCTCAAACAGTCAGGCCATAAAACTATATGAACGGCTTGGATACTCAGTACACCACGCTGACGGAACAAGACTTCTCATGCGGTATGACATAGCTGACGCATGACTAATAAGACTACAAACGGAGTTACAAATAATGATAATAATGTCAGTTGATTTCGGTGACGCAAGAACAGGCATAGCTGTCTGCGGAAAAAGCGAGCTTATCGCCTCCCCGGTATGCGTCATACAGGAAAAAGATTTTGAAAAGTGCATAGAAAAAACCGCTGCCCTCGTTAAAGAGCAGCGGGCTGAGGAAGTCGTTGTGGGCTATCCCAAGAACATGAACGGAACAGTTGGCGAAAGAGCTGAAAAATGCACTCTTTTCGCACAGAAGCTTCAGGAGCTTACCGGTGTCCCTACAAAAATGTGGGACGAGAGGAATACTACCGTTTCTGCTCATAATGCCCTCAACGTCACTAATACAAGAGGCAAAAAGCGCAAAGCTGTAGTGGATGCTGTTGCTGCCACTATAATCCTTGAGAGCTATCTCGATTTCAGAAGAAATACCGGCGCTTCTACATAAGCGCTGACTTCAGATCACTGAAAAGATCTCCGGCCGCTTTAAGTGTACGGCCTGCATCCTTTTTGATACTCAACTTCTTTATCGGCCCTGCGGAGGAAAAAGCATACCATGCAAGTCCTGCCGCTGTTCCGGCCGCTGCGCTCACCGCAAATTTTTTCATATCCATATTGTCACTCCTATCGGCAGTTTCCTGCCGTAATTATTCTATGCGGATCTTCCGCTGTTATTCAAGAGGATAAAAATGCATAACCTTAATATAGTTCTCGTTGAACCGCAGATACCTCAGAATACAGGCAATATCTCCCGCACCTGCGCTGTTACCGGCGCAAGGCTGCATCTTGTGAGGCCGCTTGGTTTTGAAGTATCTGACAAGCACCTGAAACGTGCAGGTCTGGACTACTGGGATAAGCTGGACATCACATATTATGACGATCTCAGCGATTTCTTCAGTAAAAATCCGGACGGAAATTTTTTCTATTTTACAACCAAAGGCCGCACTGTTCACAGTGACGCTTCTTTTCCGGACAACTCCTACCTTATTTTCGGCCGTGAGGATAAAGGCCTGCCGGAAGAACTCCTTCATGATAATCCTGATTCCTGTCTTCGCATCCCGATGAGGAACGAGCTGAGAAGCCTTAACCTTTCAAATTCAGTGGCGATCGCTGTATATGAGGTCCTCAGGCAGTGGGATTATCCCGATCTTTCTCGTGAAGGAAAGCTTACAAAATACGAATGGGACTGAGGACGTCTTTCAGAATGTCCTGAGCAAATTATAAACAAAGGAGTAAAATCATGTCAAAAATAATCATCCTTACTGACAGCTGCTGTGACCTCTCAAAAGAGATGATCGAGGAACTGGGAATAAAAGTCCTTCCCTTCACCCTGACTATCGGCGGCGAAAGCTTCCGTGAGACATTCGACAAATCAACTCAGGAAGTCTATGAGCTGATGGCTAAGACCGATGAGATCCCCAAGCACTCACAGATCTCTCCCGTTACATTTGAGGAAACATATAAGGAGCTCTTTGAGCAGGGTTATACTGATATAATCAGTGTATCTATCAACAGCCAGGGCTCAGGAACATTTAACAATTCCATACTCGCTAAAAACGATTTCTTCGAGAATAATCCCGAAGCCAAGGATAAGCTCCGTATTTTCAATATTGATTCCAAGTGCTATACCATGTTCTACGGCTACCCGATAATGGAATCTGTCAAGAAGATACGCAAGGGCGCTGAGGCTGAGGAAATAGTGGCTTACCTTGAAGACTGGTTCAATGTCTGTGGTATTTATGCAGTCCCCTATAACCTTAAATACGCTAAAAAGTCAGGAAGGGTCTCCGCAGCAAAGGCCTTCGCCGGAGAACTGCTCGGACTGAAGCCCGTTATCCTCTTCGCTGACGGTACTACTCAGAATGTTGACAAGATAAGAGGCGAAAAGAATATCGTTTCCAAGCTTGTTGAGATAGTAGAAAAAAATATGACTCCCCAGACTCCCTACATAATCGTTCACGGCCGTGACGATTCTCTTGGAAAAGAGATCGAAAAGGAACTGTACAAGCGCACAGGCCGTAAGGCTGAGCTCTTCAATCCTATCGGAGCTGTTGTTACTGCAAATATTGGTCCTGATATCGTTGGAGTCATAGTCAGAAGAAAAAACAAGTAATTTCTTTCAAAAAAATATCTCCGAGGATGATTTCCTCGGAGATTTTTCATTTTAGTACCGTTGTTAAAGAGTCCCTGAATTCATATTTCCATCATGCATTGGGATCAAGAGTTGCGACCTTCTGGAGAAGGAACTCCTGTATCTTCAGTGCATCCTGAGGTGTTATACTGCTTGTTGCGTTTTCATAGACATTTGCATTGCGCTTGCCCTTAGCAGTTATCCTGTTCTTGTCAGTGCCGTCCTCACCGAATCTGTCTCCGTTTGAGATACTCTGCATTACAAGAACTGCATCGTTCATCTTTACAAAGCCGTCACAGTCAGCGTCTCCCCATAAGATATCCTTATCGTCATCTGTCTTGGGTTCAACGATATCTGTGCCGCCGTTCTTATAAAGGTCAGCCGGAAGCTCGTCAAGAGTTATACACTTCTCGCTCTGGAATACAGCTTTAACTGTATCTGCGTCCTGGTAGTCCTTGCCGGAAATGAACTTTTCTCCGTCGTCATACCATGTACAGAAATAGAGCCACATAGCATTTTCTGTGAGCATATTGTCCATGCTGGGGATGGTGCTGTTTTCAGGCATTGATACCATTTTTCTGTTGCCGACATAGTCTACCAGTGACCAGAAGATACCGCTCTCAGCATCCTCGTTAGGTCCGGATGACTTTCCGTCATGGCGGTTATAAACAGTGTTGTACTTATCGAATCCTACGATATCTACCCACTCATCTCCTGTATACCAGTTTGCAGAGGCCGGTGACCATGCATAGAGATTCTGCTCCCAGATTATGTTATGGAGGCCATACTCCTCTGTCAGTGTCTTATAGAGGTATTTCCAGAGATCGTTATATACCTTTGTGCCTTCCTTTGACCACCAGAACCATGAGCCCTTGCCTGTTCCCTCAGGATCGGCATTTCCTTCAGCTTCATGAAGAGGACGGAATATAAGCGGAACACCTGCATCCTGGAGCTTTCCTATCTGCTCAGCCAGAAGCTTCATAGCCTCCTTGAAGAAGTAGTACTCCTTTGTGCCCTCGACCATTACATTTGCTGTTACAAAATCCGTCTGGGTAGCATAGGTATATGCCTGCCAGTCATTGGATATCTTAGTGATGTTTCCGTCTTTATCCACCTCAAAATCGGACATATCCTTAGGAACAGTAACATGCCAGCTGGCTGTACAGATACCATTGTTATCCTTAGCCCATGAGATCATTCTGTCAGTAACACCGTCCTCCCAGGCAAATCCGGGATTATGGCAGTTGAAGTCGAATCCACGGATAGCAGGATAGTGACCTGTGAGCTCCTTGAGGTATCTGCACTCTGTGTCGTAATCATTATATCCGTAGTTATGGTTCTGTGAATTATATGTATAGACCTGTCCGTCAGGACCTGTGCAGTGCCAGTAGAAAGTATTGCCCTGCTCATCAGTGTCCTTTGAGTCTCTGTCTATCTCATAGGTATTTCCTGCCTCATCGATGCAGGCATCCTTCTGTGCATCATAGCGGATAGAGGTGCTCACACCATGTCCGCCGCCGTAGATCTCCTGCTGTCCGGAGAGAATATATTCACCGTATACAGAATTGAGATACTTCAGAAGCGACTTTGCTTCAGGTGTAGCTTTCGGGTCACAGGTCTCCCCTGTAGCCTTGCTGAGATCAGGGAATTCAGCCTCTGCAACTGTAACATAGTCCACAGCCATATATCCGTACTCACTTACGAACTTGATCTCATTAACACCTTTTCTGAGACGTACAACTCCGAAATTATAGTCTTTCCACTTGTTTGAGTAATCAGCAACGGTAGTATACTTTATGCCGTTTACCAGAACAGCCTGCTGACGTCCCTCTTCATTAAGTATCTGAGCACCGTGTACTACGATAGAATACATACCGTCCTCAGGGACTGTTACCTCGAATGAAGCCGGTGAAGCTGTAAGATACCAGAAGCCTTCTCCGGAATAGCCGGGGAGCTGATTCTCATAGATAGATGTCCACTTGTCAGCATCTGTCATATTCTCTCCCTCAATAACGTAAGGGAAGCTTGTAGCTGCTGAAGCTGTTTTCTCGCCTGCAGCAGATGTGAATATACCGGCTGCGCTGCTCTGTACAGCTGTCATTGCTGCTGCAGCTGCTATTGCCAGTGTTCTTTTAATAGCTTTGCTCATGTTAAATATCCTCCTGATTTTCTGATTAATTAAACGCCTATAATTTAATTATCATGCTACATTAATTATACTTAATAAAGTAAGTTTTGTCAAGAGGAAAAGGAATTATTTTGTTTATTTTACACTTATCCCACTTGATCCCGAATTAAATAATCCCATAATTTAATAAAAAATTCATAAAAAAGCGCCGCACATTCAGTCATAAGACCTTATGTGCGGCGAATTATTATACTATCAGAACTGTGAATGGAAAGTTCTTGAGATTACATCGTCCTGCTGCTCTTTTGTCAGCTTAACGAAGTTTACTGCGTATCCGGAAACTCTTACGGTGAGCTGAGGATACTTCTCAGGATGTGCCTGAGCGTCAAGAAGTGTTTCTCTTGTGAACACATTTACATTGAGGTGGTGGCCGCCTTTTTCTACATAGCCGTCCAGCAGCTCGATGAGGTTATCTACCTGTTTCTGATTATCCATAGTGGTTCCTCCTTTTTATTGATTCGTGATCAAAGCATCAGCTGATGCAAATTTTGATCTCAGTCCTCGTCTTCGTCAACAGCGTCCTCAGTAGGCTGACAGCAGGCACCTTTAATGCCGCAGTCCGTACTGTTGACAGTCTCAACGTTCATTCCCCCGCCATTTTCTGCGGAGAAAATATTAACATGGCCGCTGCCTTCCGACATAAGCTTATCGAGAAGCTCAACAAGCTCTTCCGGAGTCTGAGCCTTTCCGTTATTTTCCGGGCCGTTCATCAGTCTTCACCTTTGAGCTTGTCAAGGTCGATATCACCCATGAATACTTCCATATCCTTACCAAGAGCACTTGGTATGATAGAGAATGTATTGGAGATACCATCCTGAGCGTGTCTGAAAGGAAGCTTTGCAACAGATGAGAGTGAAGCTACAGCTCCGTGAGTATCTCTTCCGTGCATCGGGTTAGCTCCCGGAGCAAGCGGTACGCCCTGCTTTCTTCCGTCAGGAGTATTACCGGTCTTCTTTCCGTATACTACGTTGGATGTGATAGTAAGGATAGACATTGTGGGAACACCGTCACGATATGTGTGGTGCTTTCTTATGCAGTCCATAAAGCGGCGGACTACCTCAACAGCCAGCTTGTCAACACGGTCGTCGTTGTTTCCGTACTTGGGGAAGTCTCCCTCTATCTCGTAATCAACTACAACGTTCTTTGCAACATCAACTACATTGCCGGCCTTGTCCTTTATTTCGATATCCTTGCGGATAGGCTTTACCTTAGCATACTTGATAGCTGAAAGTGAGTCTGCAACTACTGAGAGGCCTGCAATACCGGTAGCAAAATAACGCTTAACGTCTCTGTCGTGAAGAGCCATCTGGAGTCTCTCATAGCTGTACTTGTCATGCATATAGTGGATAACGTTGAGGGTATTTACATAGAGGCCAGCCAGCCATTCCATCATATCCATGTACTTTTCCCAAACGTCATCGAAATCAAGATATTCGCTGTCAACGGGTCTGAACTTAGGACCTACCTGGAGACCGAGTCTCTCGTCAACACCGCCGTTTATTGCGTAGAGCAGGCACTTTGCAAGGTTTGCTCTTGCGCCGAAGAACTGCATTTCCTTACCAACTCTCATGGAGGATACACAGCAGGCGATAGCGTAGTCATCACCGTGTACAACTCTCATCATGTCATCATTCTCATACTGGATAGAGGATGTCTTTATTGATATCTTAGCACAGTACTCCTTGAACTTTCTGGGGAGCTTTGTGGACCAGAGAATGGTCATGTTAGGCTCCGGAGCAGTGCCCAGATTTTCAAGTGTATGGAGATAACGGAAGCTGTTCTTTGTTACAAGGTGGTGACCGTCAACATCAACACCGCCGATAGATTCTGTGATCCATGTAGGATCTCCGGAGAACAGCGAGTTATACTCAGGTGTTCTTGCAAACTTGACTATACGGAGCTTCATGATGAAGTGGTCGATAAGCTCCTGAGCCTCTTCCTCAGTGAGGATGCCCTTTTCAAGGTCTCTCTGGATGTAGATATCAAGGAAGGTGGATGTACGTCCCAGTGACATCGCTGCACCGTTCTGCTCCTTTACTGCTGCAAGATAACCGAAGTAGAGCCACTGTACAGCTTCCTTGGCATTTGCGGCAGGTTTTGAGATATCAAAGCCGTAGATCTCTCCCAGCTTCTTAAGCTCCTGTAAAGCTCTTACCTGCTCAGCAAGCTCTTCACGGAGACGGATATTCTTTGAAGTCATTCTGACAAGAGATGTCTCGATCTGGTGCTGTTTATCCTTAATGAGTATATCTACACCATAAAGAGCAACTCTTCTGTAGTCGCCTATGATACGTCCTCTGCCGTAAGCATCGGGAAGTCCGGTGAGTATAGCTGAGTGACGTGCAAGACGCATCTCAGGGGTATATGCATCGAAAACGCCCTGGTTATGAGTCTTTCTGTACTTTGTGAATATATCAACAACGCTCTGGTCAACCTCATAACCATATTCCTTGCAAGCCTGCTGAGCCATTCTGATTCCTCCGAAGGGCTGAAGTGAACGCTTGAAGGGCTTATCTGTCTGAAGTCCGACTATCTTTTCAAGATCTTTGTTGAGGTATCCGGCAGCATGGGAAGTGATAGTAGATACTATCTTTGTATCCATGTCCAGAACTCCTCCTGCTTCTCTTTCCTGTCTGGAAAGATCCATTACCTGCTCCCAGAGCTTTTTTGTAGCTTCTGTAGGACCAGCCAGGAAGCTTTCATCTCCGTCATAGGGAGTGTAGTTCTTCTTGATAAAGTCTCTTACATTTACGGATGTGTTGCTCCAGCGTCCTTCGCTGAAACCATCCCATTCATGCGGCCAAGTGTTTACAACCATGATTCAGGACTCCTTTTAATAAATAAAATTCTGCTGAAATACATTTTAGCACATTGTCGAAAAATTGTCAATCTCTTTATTAGCCTTAGTTACCAACATTTTGATGTATTGCGTTATATTTTATTACTAATTGTCCGGCAGACCTTTTATCAGAAAGCGGTGAATCCGGAAAAATCCGCCCGTTCTCCTCCGGCCTGCTATAAAAATCGTTTAACTTGTTCGCTGTATTTGTTCAATTAATAGAATTTTCCCGACTTTGCTAATTGTATCAGCTGTAGTTCTGGGCTATACGGTAATCAACCGCTCCGCTGAAAGGGTCATAGAAGATATCTTCGTTATCCTTTTCAGCCACAAGGTATGCATTTTTGTAGAACAGAGGTACAAAGCCATATCCGCTCAATATATCCCGTTCCGCTGATGTGTAAGCTTCAACAGCCTCAGCTACTGTTCCGCAGGCCATAAGCTTATCCATTACCCCGTCTGTTCCGGGGATCTTTTTCAGACATTGCTCTTTAGTAAACTGCTCCATTACAGAAATACCGCTGTTGATATCTCCGGTCAGAGGATAAAGTGCAAGACTGTATTCTCCCTGAGAAATACGTTTTTCAAACTCCTCGGGAGTAACGTCCTCAATGCCGATATACACTCCGAGAAGCTCCTGCCAGCTCTGGGAGAGCTTATGCAGGTCTCCGGAATCAACAGTATCCGCATTTACCAGTATCTTCACCTGATCCACAGAGCCGACTCCAAGGGACTTCTTAGCCTTATCGAGACAATCCTTGGCCTCAGTAACATCGAATCGTGCAAACTGTCCGTCAGATACGAGTTCACGGTAACTCCTTCCCGCAAGTGTAACAGCAGGAGGTATTATCCCCGAAGCAACAGTGATATCGCTTCCGATAACTTCCTCAAGGCTGTCCCTGTCAGTAGCAAGAGCAAGAGCCTTACGGAGATCAGTACTTCTGAACAGTCTGTCCTCGTCATTGAATATCAGTCCGAGAGTTATCGGCCGGCTGCTGCTCACTGAATACTTGCTTCCACGATAAGAACCGCTGAGAGTTGTGATGCACTCTATCTCTTCATCCTTGAAGAGCTGACGGATATCCGCTTCATTTTTCTGTATGGTGAAGTTCAGATGTGAAGGCATTACAGCGTATGTCTCGGTCACATTCTTATCGTTTCGGCGCATATAGAGTATATTGTGAACTCCATACGGGTCATAGAACCACTGCCGCATATAGAACGGTCCGTTTGACATTACAGACTGATCGTCAAGGCCGTATTTTCCCTTGGTAGAATCAAAGAACTCCCTGTTACACGGGAAAGCTGCTGTACTTGCAAGCATACCCATGAATTCTGCCGAGGGATGTTCAAGCTCTATAACAAGGGTAAAATCGTCCGGAGCCGAAACACCGGCAGTATCCGGTGAAGCCTGTCCGCTGATTATCTGCTCCCCGTTCTTTATGCAGGAGAAATCCAGCGCATACGGGGACTGCATTTTAGGGTCAAGCAGGCGCTGAAGTGCAAACACATAGTCATCCGCCACTACAGGGAAGCACTCATCCTCCTCAATGATATCGTTCCGGTTTCTGTCGATAGACCAGAAATTGTCCTGTCTGAGGGTAAAGCTGTAGGTCAGGCCGTCCGGCGAGATATTATAGCTAAGCGCATTGCAGCAGGATATATTTCCGTTCTCGTCCGCAGAGACCAGTCCGCTGTAAAGATTTTTTATTACAGTATTTGAAGAAGGATCAGCAGCAAACTGAGGGTCGAGGCTCTGTGGATTTCCGCAGAGCGGTATGTCGTACATATGGTTCCTTCCGTCTCCTTTTTCTTTATCTCCGCAGGAAAAACAGAGGGCGGCAGTCATTGCTGTGCATATAATAAGGGGTAATTTTCTCACTTTTGTCTCCGTTCTTTTCAAGAGCATTTCTTTCGGCTGAACAGCAATATATCAGCACACACGAAAAGCTCCGAGGTATTAAAATGTGCTCTCCTTGCGGAGAACACATTTTTCAGCTTTTTCAATTCATTTCAACAGTTATTATAAATCCGTCAACATTATTTCCGGAAACTGTATAGGTCTTGTTTGAGGGAACTGTTACTGCAGTGTCTCCTGCTGAAGCAGCCTGATAGTAGACATTGTAGAGCTTTCCTTCAACTGTGATGCTTATGGGATCATCACTATTATGCTTCTTTACCTCGTCAATATACTCTTCAAGGCAAAGGCCGTTCATTTTTATGTATGTTGCATGAGGAACTCCCACATAGCGATAGGTATGGCTTCTTGCCTCCTCGCCGGTGAACTGCTCCTTGCCCTCAGGGAATCTTACGATAAATCCGTATTCTGCGGCATGGTCATCGAACCACGCATAATCACCTGTAGGGGTATAATATCCTGAGCTCTGTCCGTTCTTGGGGAAGATGCCGATATCAAATGATCTTGCGGTATGATAATCGCTGAATCCGCCCTTGAACTTTGAGTAGCCGTTATTGTATCTGTCGTTCTGCTCCTCAAGAGTACGGTAGCCGCCGATGACAGTGAGGTAATCGCAGTTAGTTTCCTTATAGAAAGCCTCCATAAGTTTATTGAGCTGATCCACTGTCTTTGAGTCGAGCTTTGTAACGTAATCGCTTACGCTGTAATATTCTGTCTTGATATTATCGTAGAGAGTAAGCAGCTCAGTATCCTCAGACTCAAAGCTGTACTCATTGGTTTCATTAACAAGGATGAGACTTCCCCGCTTCATATCCTTCTGTGAGAAGCTCTCTGTGGTGTACTGAGAGGCTGTAGCCTGTACGGTCTCGCCGGCAGAGCCTATTATAGCCTTTGTATCACCGCTGGTCTGGAGGTCATCAACAATGGTCTGATCTGTCTCGCCCTCAGACTGAGTCGTTGCAGGAGTACTGCTGCTGGACTTATCTTTGCTGCCGGAACAGCTTTTTGCACATGACGCAAGTATAACTATCAGAACAATAAGAACAAGAACCGCTGCAACGATACGGTCGTATCTGACATGATAGCTTTTGGAAGCACTCTGTCTGCGGCGGGCTCTCCGCTTATTTCCGTTATTCATAATAAAGAGATCGCTCCTTGGAACCATATAAGGTATTTTATTATAAAGAATAATATTAAAACTCCGTATGGAGAAAATGTTTTTCTATCAATTGATTTATATTATACCACAATTATTTATGAATGTAAAGAGTTTTTTTATAATTTTGCTGAATTTTTGCAGGTTTTTTCGTCAAAATCGTGTACAGCTATTCGATAATGCACAAAAAAGTATGAATCTGATGTTAATAATACACAAAGATATATCAAGGTCATTCCGTATTCCGGCGGCGGAATTCTGTGGGAGTGCAGCCTCTGTGCTGTTTGAACTGACGCATGAAATATGACTCACTGTCATAGCCGCACTCCTCAGCTATCTCAGTTATGGGCATATCGGTGCTTCTGAGCAGTTCAGAGGCATAAATAAGCCTGCTCTCAATAACATCCTGACGGCAGGTCACTCCGAATGCCCTGAGATAAAGTCTGTGAAAATAAGTGTGGCTTATCCCCATTTCACTGCATATCTCATCTGTTGACCAGTCATTCACCGGGTCATCATATATCGATTCCCTGAGTAGGCGCAATTCGGCATATCGTGGGATGGACTCTTCTTCCGCAGTCTCCTGTTCTCCCGCACTGTCGCTCATGGAAAGAAAGATAAGGCGCATGGAAAGCTCCATAAACTCGCTCCGGTACTTTCCCTTGTATACAGAACGAGCCTTCATATTCCTTATAAGAGAAGCTATAGTTGAAGGCTCCTCAAGCTGAACAGGCTTATCCACGGGAAGATTTATCGAAACTGCATATTGTCTGTCAGCAGCAGATGAACGAAAGCTGATGCAGTCATATGCGAGCCGTCCCTCTCCCACAGGGCGGAAGATTCTTTTAAAACCGCTGGTGGATATCATTGCGGTATAGCCCGATGTCCGTATATCATTATTTCCATTAGATATTACTACCGGCGTCCGGAAAAAAAACAGCACCGGATCAGTGCCATATTTTTCTTCTGGTATGGACTGACGGCAATTCAGTTCTATCCTGTTCACCCTCATAGCTTCAACTCCCCTGCTGCTGCATTTCCTCTTACGGATATTTTCTCTCTTTTTATTTCTCCGCCAATCAGTTCCCGAATAATGCTCGTGCAGGACCGGCAGAGAAAGGCGATTCAAAAAATTTTTTGAGCATTATTATTATACCACCGATCCGCAGATTTTGCAATATCCCAAATGCATAATCGACGCTGCAGCGGCAATAATAGCTTCAGACCCTAAGCAGGTCTCAAACTTTCTATATGGAGGCTCATCATGGAAGATCATAAGAAAAACGAAAACATCAAGTGCAGCGTTTCACAGTGCAGACATAATATGGTGACAGAGAATTACTGCTCTCTCGACTGCATATCTGTTGGCACTCATGAGGAAGATCCTACCGTTCCGGAATGTACCGACTGCAATTCCTTCGTCAAGAGAACAGGCTGCTGCGACTGAAGCTCCGCATCGACCTGAAACAGGCGGATACTATCCGCCCGTACATAATTCCGGCATTTTTTCATATTGTGCAAAATCAATAAAACGGGAAGCACATTCCGGTCATATCAGAAAAAATTCTGTCTTTCCCTTGCATTAAATCCTTTTTTATAGTATAATTATTATCAAGGTAATTCCATTGCCTTGAGTTTCGTGCATACGGCATTCCACTCTCAGCACGAAGCATTCTAAGTCAGGAGGCTGATAACTATGTTCGATAAAACCATGACCTTCTCCGTCAATGAGGATAAAGAGGCGGAACTCAAGAAGAACCTCACCATAATCTATGACGCTCTGACTCAGAAGGGATATAACCCTATCAATCAGATCGTTGGTTATATACTGTCAGAAGATCCGACCTACATAACCACTTATAATAATGCAAGAAGCCTCATCCGCCACATTGACCGTGACGAGCTTCTTCAGGTACTTGTAAGGTCTTATCTCAATTCATGAATCTTTTGCAAAGCTTCCGTACAAGGTCGATAAGCAGGAGAAATACAGTAAACAGCGCCGGAATCCCTTTCCGGCGTTTTATTTTGTCAAAAAGTCAGATCCGACATGATATCGACCACGGGCGCCCAATGGGCGCCCCTACAATTCGCCTGTTTTACACAGATATTTGTGCAGGGGATGCTGCCTCGGCGTTACGCAAAAGTTTCTGACATTCTCTGTACTGTAATACCATTTCTGAGTTTTTCCGTCATTTTTTTCTTTTCATATTATCTATTTTGCAGCATACTATATCTATGCGGACACGCTCCGCACTATATGAAAAGGAGCTGATAATGCCATGAAAAGGTTATTTTCCGCAGCAGCTATCCTTACCGCAGCTTTAGTGCCGTGTTATTCCGCATATGCGGCTGACACAACAAAAATAGGCTACGGTCAGGGAAAAACTGTTGACCAGCTCAACAGACCCTGCGGTGCTGTAGAATTTAACAGCAGATATGCCGGCCTTGATGCTTATGCTCTTTCTCAGGACGATAAGCGTATCATTCTCACTTTCGATCAGGGTTACGAAAACGGCTACACCGAAAAGATCCTCGATACACTGAAAGAAAAGAATGTCAGCGCTGTTTTCTTTCTCACCGGAGATTATGCAAAAAAAGAGCCTGTCCTCGTAAAGCGCATGATAGCTGAAGGACATACTCTCGGCAACCACGGTATGACCCATGCAAGCCTGCCTGCGCTCTCCGATAAAGAGGCTGAAAAGGAAATAATGTCCCTTCACGAATATGTTATCAATAACTACGGATACCAGATGCAGTATTTCCGCCCTCCATGCGGTGAATACTCAGAAAAAGCCCTTGAAACTATACAGAGCTGCGGATATAAAACTCTGTTCTGGAGCTTCGCCTATGTGGACTGGAAAACCGATTCCCAGCCCGATCCGGATAAAGCTCTTGAACAGCTTACAGACTCGGCTCACGGCGGTGAGATACTGCTCCTCCATTCTGTATCATCAACAAATGCCGGAATACTCGGTCAGCTCATAGATTCTCTCAGAGCAAAGGGATTCACTGTATAATTCTGCCCCGGAGCTGCTGAAAATGCGGCTCCGGATCTCCCTTGACATTTTTCACGGAATATGATACAATATCTACATCGCCACCGGGTGAAAATGTTAAAAGCATTTGTCCGTACATCGTTAGGTCTTTGAAGATGTACCGACAAGTGCTTTTCTTTTGGAGTGATAATATGTCAAAGTTTTTCAGTAATTTTTCCCGCACAGATATCCTTCTCTGGAGCTTTTCTGTCTGCATGATAGTTATTTCAGCTCTTTGCTTCGGCGGAGGAAGCATACTCGCCGTCATCGCCTCACTTATAGGTGTTACCTCTATTATAATCAATGCCAAAGGCCACCCTGCCGGCCAGCTGATCGGAGTCTTTTTCGCCCTGTTCTACGGATATATCTCATGGACCTATGCTTACTACGGCGAAATGATGACCTACCTCGGCATGACCGGTCCTATGGCTGCCTTTTCATTTATCTCATGGGTGCGGAACCCATTCAAGGACGGCAAGGCTGAGGTAAGGATAAACACCCTTTCTCATCTTGAGATCGCTTTTATGTGCCTTCTCACCGCAGCAGTGACTTTCGTGTTCTTCTTTATACTCCGGTATTTCAATACATCTAATCTTCTGCCGAGCACTCTTTCTGTCACTACAAGCTTTGCGGCAGTTTACCTCACCTTCCGCAGGAGCGCTTTCTTTTCCCTTATATATGCATTGAATGATATCGTGCTTATAGTACTCTGGACACTTGCTTCCATGAACGACAGTTCTTACATATCAGTCGTCATCTGCTTTGTTATGTTCCTTATAAGCGATCTCTACGGATTTGTGTGCTGGATGAAGCGAAAGCGCCGTCAGGCAGAAAATGATATGTGAGTATTGACATTTAAGAACGTATGTGCTATAATTGATTCAGAACATATTTTCGGAGGTGAGTTCATGCAGAACGGACAGAGAATGTATATCGCTATCGACCTTAAATCCTTCTACGCATCAGTGGAATGTGCCGCAAAAGGCCTTGACCCTCTTGATGCAAATCTGGTAGTCGCTGATCCTTCCCGCACGGAAAAAACTATCTGCCTCGCAGTATCTCCCTCGCTAAAATCCTATGGTATCCCCGGAAGAGCCAGACTTTTTGAGGTCATACAGCGTGTTAAAGAGGTCAACTCAGAGCGCAGAAAAAAAGCTCCCGGCCGAAGATTTTCAGGGCGCTCATGTTTCGGCCATGAACTGAAAAACGATCCCTCCCTTGAACTGGACTACATTGTGGCTCCTCCGAGAATGGCTGAATATATGCGTGTGAGCACTGAAATATATAAGATCTACCTGCGCTATATAGCTCCGGAGGATATTCATGTCTACTCCATCGACGAGGTCTTTATAGATGCCACTGATTACCTTAAGACCTATCGCCTCAGCGCTCATGGCCTTGCGATAAAGCTGATACGGGAGGTGCTGAATGAGACAGGCATAACTGCAACCGCCGGAATAGGCACAAATCTTTATCTTGCCAAAGTAGCTATGGATATTGTCGCAAAGCATATGCCTGCCGATAAGGACGGTGTTCGTATCGCTGAGCTGGACGAAATATTGTACCGACAGAAGCTCTGGACTCACCGCCCTCTCACCGATTTCTGGAGAATAGGCCGGGGATACTCAGCTAAGCTGGAGGCTAATGGTATGTATACCCTCGGAGATGTGGCCCGATGCTCTCTCGGCGGAAAATACGACCGCCTCAATGAAGCACTTCTATACAAATTATTCGGTATAAATGCCGAACTGCTCATTGACCATGCATGGGGCTGGGAGCCCTGCACTATTGCAGATATCAAGGCTTATAAGCCTGAAAGCAACAGTATAAGCTCCGGTCAGGTGCTTCAGCAGCCATACGAAACAGAAGCTGCCAGACTTGTCATCAGAGAAATGGCAGACCTGCTCTCTCTGGACTTAGTTGACAAAGGGCTCGTTACCGACCAGATAGTCCTGACTGTGGGGTACGATATCTCCAATATGAAAAACGGCTTCCGCCAGAACAGCTTTAAAGGCTCAGTCACTTCGGACTACTTCGGAAGAAGCCTGCCTAAAGCTGCTCACGGCTCTATTAATATCGGCAGGTATACCTCATCATCAAAGCTGATACTGAATGCAGTGAGCCAGCTGTTCGACAGAATAGTTGAAAAAAACCTTCTCGTAAGAAGAATGTATGTGGTGGCAAATCACGTTATCCCGGAAAAAGCTGTGCCGGAAAAAGAATTTGAACAGTTGGACCTTTTCACCGATTATGAGGAAAAAGCCCGTCAGGACGAAAAAGAAAACTCCTCTCTCGCCCGTGAAAAAGAGCTACAGAAAGCAATGCTGGATATAAAAAAACGCTTCGGAAAAAATGCTGTGCTGAAGGGGATGAACCTGGAAAAAGAGGCTACGGCTATGATGAGAAATCAACAGGTAGGAGGCCATAAAGCATGACAGATGATGTATTTTTCCTCCCGGAGGATGAACACAGATATGATGATATAATTGGCCTTCCCCACCATGTATCCGAGGACAGACCCCATATGTCAAATTATGACCGTGCTGCACAGTTCTCCCCTTTTGCCGCACTCACGGGTTATGACTCATCAGTAAACGAGGCTGCAAGGCTGACGGAAAAAAGGCCAGTCCTCGATGACGAAAAGAAAGCTGCTCTCGATTCAAAGATCAATGAGCTTATGGATAATATGCCGTGTGAAGCTGAGATAGTATGCTTTGTCCCGGATACGAGAAAGTCAGGCGGCACACTCGTTACCCTCCGTGGAGTTGTAAGGACATTTGATGAATATGAGAAAAAACTCGTTTTTTCCGATGAAAGACGAATACCTGCCAATGATATAATCGATATTGAGCTGTTCCTCTGAACAGCTCTTTTTTCATCCAGATATAATCTGTATGATATTTACACAAATAAATGTTATTATACACAAACTTTTTGATAGTTATACAAAACCTTTCCCAATGCCGAAAATTTCCTTGACAAATGTCAGATTTAGTGATAACATATGAATGGACGTTCATATGTTATTTTTTTGATGAACAATTGATTCTTGAAATTCTTTTTATCAAGTATCAGCTCCATGATGCAGTTGGCACATCAATATAGCATATGGATATCTGCATGATAATTTTTTTCGGAGGGATATAATATGTACCTACAGCTTGAAAACATAAAAAAATCATACGGGGAAGGCGAAAATAAAAATGAAGTCCTCAAGGGTATAACCTGCGGTGTAGAAAAGGGACACATCTGCGTCCTGCTCGGGCCTTCAGGTTCAGGAAAATCAACTCTGCTGAATATCATCGGCGGAATAGATTCTGCTGACAGCGGTTCGGTAATTATCAACGGTGAAAAAATAGAATCCTTCAATGAGAAACAGCTCTCTCAGTACCGCAGAAAGCATCTGGGCTATGTCTTCCAGTCATATAATCTGATACCCAATCTGACTGTAAAGGAAAACATCGAGGTAGGCGCTTATCTCAGCGATAAACCACTCCCCATCGATGACCTTATCGAGACTCTCGGACTCACTCAGCACATGAACAAGATCCCCTCACAGCTATCCGGCGGACAGCAGCAGCGTACTGCTATCGGCAGAGCTATAATCAAAAATCCTGATATTCTCCTCTGCGACGAGCCTACCGGTGCTCTCGACTACAAGACCTCTAAGGAGATACTCAAGCTGATAGAAGAGGTCAACCAGAAATACGGAAATACCATTATCATAGTTACACATAACGATGCGATAAAGCTCATGGCCGATCAGGTCATAAAATTCCGTGACGGCGCTATCAGAAAAAATGAACTGAATACATCTAAAACTCCGGCCGCAGAGCTTGACTGGTAAGGAGGACAGCTATGAAAAATCCTCTTCTCAAACGTATACCCCGTGAACTCAGGGACGACCTCGGCAAATATATCGCACTCTTCCTTTTCCTGACCCTGACTATTGGTTTTGTATCAGGCTTCCTCGTTGCAGATAACTCAATGAAAAAAGCTTATGACAACAGCTTCGAGGACTACTCTATTGAAAACGGTCATTTCATTCTGGAAAATCAGGCGGACGATGAACTGATCTCCGGTATCGAAAACGACTACGATGTAAAAATATACCCGCTTTTCAGAAAAAACAAAGAAAACTCAGAGGGACATACCCTCCGCTTCTATATGCCTCGTTCATCCGTGAACAGGATAGATCTTATGGACGGTGAGAATCTCTCTTCTGACGGAGAGCTCATCATCGACAGACTCTATGCCGAAAATAACGATATCCACCTTGGAGACAGTATCTCCGCTGACGGTATGGACTTCAAGGTAGTCGGCACAGCAGCCTTCTCAGACTACAGTGCACTGTTCAAGAATAACACCGATATGATGTTTGACGCAAATAAATTCACTGTCGCCATGATTTCGGAAAACGACTTTGAAGCTCTCGGAGAATCCGGCCTTGAATATGAATATGCATGGCTGAACAACGATGACTCCCTCAGCGATGACGATCAGAAGGAAATGGCTGACAAGCTCATGCAGGACCTTGCTGTAAGAGCTGTTGAATATGATAATAAGATCACTGACTTCGTGTCCCGACAGGATAATCAGGCTATACAGTTCACAGGAAACGATATGGGCGGAGACAGTGTAATGGTCCACACTCTCCTGTATATCGTTATGGTAGTACTTGCTTTTGCTTTCGCAGTAACCATAAGAAGCACTATCGAGCAGGAAGCTATGGTCATCGGTACACTCAGAGCCTCAGGCTATACTAAGGGTGAGCTCCTCGCCCACTACATCGCACTGCCCACTATAATTACTGCCGCCGGAGCTGTTGTCGGAAATATTGTGGGATATACCGGAATGAAATTTATCGTTGCCGATATGTACTATCACAGCTACTCACTCCCCACCTATAAGACACTGTGGAATGCAAAGGCTTTCGTCAGCACTACAGTTGTTCCTCTCCTTATAATATTCCTTATCAATTTCATCATAATAAGCTACTCACTTTCACTGTCTCCCCTGAAATTCATCAGAAGAGACCTCAGCAGAGGAAAAAAGAAAAGGGCTCTAAAGCTTCCAAACTGGAAATTCCTCTCCCGATTCCGTGTAAGAGTTATCCTCCAGAATATTCCTGCTTATTTCATACTCTTCTTCGGAATATTCTTTGCAAGCATACTCCTCATGTTCGGTATGCTGTTCTCTCCCTTGCTCACTCATTTCAGAGAGCAGGTCGTTGACTCAAAATTCTCGGAATATCAGTATGTTCTTAAGGCTCCCCTGCCGACTGAGACAGAAGGTGCCGAAAAATACTGTGTTACTACACTTGACAATGATAAAGATGAAGAGATAACCATTTATGGTATACAGGAAAACTCAGCTTATCTGACAGATGAGAGCTTCTCTGCCGGTGAGATATTCCTCTCAGACGGATATATGGAAAAGTACGGCGTTAAGACTAACAGCACAATTACCCTCCACGATAAATACTCCGGAAAGGAATATGACTTCAAGATCTCAGACCGCTACGACTATCCTCCGTCACTCTGCATATTTATGAATATGCAGGACTTTAATGAGCTTTTCGGAAATGAAGCCGATCATTTCAGCGGATATTTCAGCAACGAAAAGCTGACTGATATCGATGAAACTATGGTAGCCTCTGTTATCACTGAGCACGACCTTACTGTAATGGCCGATCAGCTGGATGACTCTATGGGAAGGATATTCCCCATGTTCGGCGGATTTGCTATACTGATATACATACTTATGATATACCTGCTGGCAAAGATAATAGTTGAGAAAAACGCTTCTTCTATCTCGATGATAAAGATACTGGGCTACTCCGATCAGGAAGCCTCAAAGCTATACAACAGGGCAACATCTATAGTAGTTATCCTGTCTCTGCTGCTGTCAGCACCACTCTGCCTTGCTGTGATAAAGCTCATCTACTACACTATGATGATGGAATATTCCGGCTGTCTCACATTCTGGATCGCTCCTTGGATCGCTCCGGGAATGCTGATAATAGGTATGCTCTGCTATACTGTAGTCTCTGTGATACTTCTCAGAAAGATAAGAAAGATCCCGCTCTCACAGGCACTTAAAAATATGGAATAAAAATATGGCCTCATGCCAGCTATCCGCACCGGATAAACTGGCTGAGGCCTTCTTATTTACTCTGCATATGCGATTTTTTTCTCGTAATCTACCGATATACGAATACCGAAAAGATTATAGATATCACCTATAGTCAGACGGCATATGTCTTTCTGAAGCTCGTCATCAACGCTTCCCTCAGGGTAGAAATCGCTTCCATTCAGATATATTTTATATATACTTTTGTCATAGCCCTTGCCGTTATATCTTCTTATCTTGACTTCTCTCAGGTCATTTTTGATTTCGAGTTCCTTTTCGTCGAAGCTGACATCAAATCCGGCGTGTTCACACAGCTTTATCAGGGTACTGAATTCAAGATCGGAGCCCACTTTTACAGAATCATCAAGTCCATATCCTCTTACCGCAAGATCCCTGAAGAGCCTGCCTATCTTCTCATCGCCGATATACAAAGGCATACTTTCACCGCTGGCGCCGCTGATACCTTTGCTGAAAATATCTTCGGCAGTATGGATAAAGTCCTCTTTGTCACGGATATTCCATTTCTTTTTGGTGCGGAAATCCAGAGAGATTATCTCTATACCGCTATCATTTACTATTGATATCTCAGGTATGATGGCTCTGCGGTAAGTATCCTCCTCCTGAGACTGACCAATATCCGGAAGAAGCTCTGCACTGTTCACCGCCTGAAATGCAAGCTCCGATATCTTACGGATGTCCTCAGGCCTTTCAGCGGTTATGGCAAATCCGGCTTCCGTTTGGTCGCCAAGTCCGATCTTATTGAAATAGCTGCATTTAAAACCGGACTTCTCCAGCGGCTCATATATCTCCGGCTGTGCCATGAGGAGCTGTACGCAGTAATCATCTGCAATTATCCATGAGCTTCCGAACATTCCATGCCTGAGATAATGATAAACATGGAAGCGTATTCCGTCTTCGTCTTCAAAAACGTTTATGACATCTTCATCTTTTCCGCTGTTCTTCCTATCCGATCCGCTCATGCGTTCATCAAGGGCACCATGCTCATTTTCAGTTGACTTCTCTGAGGAGATCAGCTTGAAATCCCTGTCATAACGCTGTTCGAGATAAGCCTCTGTCTTTTCATCGTCAAGATCGCTGACTCCGCAGCGTGTACAGCCGACAGAAATCATCATGGAAAAAGTCAGCAATACCAGTATGAACTTCTTTAGCAGCCTTCTGCTTCTGACAGCAATTGGCTTCCTGCATTCGCTGCACACTGTCATATCTCAGAAAATACTTTTCCGATCTTGTCGCAGACAAGGAGACCAGCTTTGCTGTCCATCTGTGTGGGAGACATATTCACTATCACCAGATCGCTGCCATTGAAATAGTTTATCAGTCCTGCCGCAGGATATACGTTAAGTGATGTGCCTCCGATAATAAGTGTATCAGCAGAGGCTATCGCTCTGACTGCACCATTTACCACCTCATCATCAAGGCCCTCTTCATAAAGAACTACATCCGGCTTGATGATACCGCCGCACTCACATCTCGGTATCCCCTCAGACTGAGTTATAGCTTCGATACCGTGGAATTTCCTGCACTTCATACAGTAATTTCTGAGTACACTTCCGTGAAGTTCATAGACCTTCTTACTGCCGGCAGCCTGATGAAGTCCGTCTATATTCTGGGTAACAATGCCTGTAAGCTTCCCCTCCTCTTCCCACTTTGCAAGCTTGAGATGAGCAGCATTCGGCTTAGCGTCTGTGCATATCATCTTAGCACGGTAAAAGCGATAGAACTCCTCCGGCTTTTCCATGAAGAAGGTGTGGCTCAGGATAGTCTCCGGCGGATAATCCCACTGCTGGTGATAGAGACCGTCAACGCTGCGGAAATCAGGTATCCCGCTCTCAGTTGACACTCCGGCGCCTCCGAAAAAAGCTATTCTCTTTGATCTGTTTACTATTTCACGCAGTTTATTGATCTCTTCCATTTCAGCCTCCCATTATCTTAACGTAGAATTTTCTTGTTCTCGGTCCGTCAAATTCACAGAAATATATTCCCTGCCATGTTCCAAGGAGAGGCTTTCCCTTTGTGACGATTATAACCTCGCTGGCACCTACTGCTGATGATTTCAGATGTGCATCTGAATTTCCCTCTGCATGGCGGAATGAAACAAGGTCCGGGAAAGTCCTGTCCATACCCATAAGGAAGTCAGCCTTTACATCCGGGTCTGCATTTTCATTTATTGTTATAGCAGCAGTTGTGTGAGGACAATAAACTATGCATATTCCCTCGTTGACTCCGCTTTCTGTGATCGCCTCGGTCACCTCATTGGTAATATCGACCAGTCCCTGAGTTGGTGTACTTAACTGGAAATTAAATAACATAAGATCTCCTCCTTTATAAATATCCGCTGAAGTATTTATTATTTGTTTTTGCTGTAATACCTGCAAAAATAATTAAGACTGCATTCTCCGCATTTCGGGCTCCTGGCACGGCATATATCCCTTCCGAACTGCACTGTCTGATGACAGAAGTGATTCGATATCTCCGGCGGAAGAAGCTTTATAAGATCCTTTTCCACCTTTGCAGGCTCCTTGTTTGCAGTTAATCCCAGCCTTCCGGTTATGCGTATACAGTGTGTATCCGTCACCACCGCCGGCTTGCCGTATACATCTCCAAGGATAAGGTTCGCAGTCTTTCTGCCCACTCCTGAAAGGCTGAGCAGCTCATCCATAGTATCGGGAACTCTGCCCCCGAAACGGCTTATCAGCTGGCCGGCCATTTCCTTTATGCTCTTAGCCTTGGTATGATAGAATCCACAGGGCTTAACATCCTGTTCAAGCTCTGCAAGATCAGCCTCCGCAAAGGCCTCCAATGTCGGATATTTCTTGTAGAGCGTTTCTGTTACGATATTTACTCTTGCGTCTGTACACTGAGCTGCAAGTCTTGTTGATATCAGAAGCTCATACGGCTTATCATATACAAGACTGCACTCAACATCCGGATAGAGCTTTTCCAGCTCCTCACAGGCGAGTGACGCTATTTCCTTTTTAGTCATCTTCCCTCTCCTTTGCCGCAAATACTCTTCCCTTGGAGAGCATATCGTCATACACCCTGTACATCTTCTGCACTGTGTTCTCCAGGAAATAATAATGCTTGATGTAGAAGGCCTCAAGAACTATTATTATCGTAACCAGCACAAGCAGCATGAAATTGTTTATCACAAGGGTACCTATCATAAAGATAGCAAGTATCAGTGCAAACATCATGGTAACAAGAAAATGAACTATCCTCTCATGCTGCATGAAGGCTATTTTGTCCTTGTGTTCAGCCATTATCTCCGCAAGCTCTTCCGGATCAGTGCATCTGTCAAGACGTTCCTGCACCCTCTTCATATATTCGGTAAGATATTCAGTCATACTATCCCTCCGTTCATTTGCTCCTGCGGTATCTTGTCGGAGTCATTCCCACAAGCTTCTTGAACTGCCTCATAAAATGCTCCTCATTATCGTATCCGCACATGAATGCTACCTGAGATACAGTACAGGAAGTCTCAGTAAGCAGCTCCTTTGCCTTTTCGATCTTACTGCTGATAACATCTGATATACAGGATACCCCGAACACCTCCCTGTAAATGTGCTGGAGATATGAACGGGACATATTGACATCCGCAGCCATTGTATCCACGTTCCATTTCAGCTGTGGATTACGATATATCTTCGCCCTGAGATCAACAAGGGAGCTGTAGTGGGGGTCAGCGCTCTGCTGAACAGTATCACGTCTGCCGGAGCTGTCCGCAGCCTTTATCAGCAGCATTCTCATAAGACTGTCCAGCATTTTAGTCCGCCTTGAGCTCAGTGAATAAAACTCTGCTGAGATATTTCGTATCAGTCCGCTTATAAATTCCATATCGGATACCTTCAGCGGCCTGTTGTATACAAGCTCCGTAAGCTCTGTCAGCTCCGAGTCATTTCCGGCGCTGAAGCATATCCAGTCGCAAATAAGAGCTTCTCCCTCTGCTGAATACTCACGGTCCATGCTGTCATCAAACAGCACCATCGTCCCCTCAGGAAAAGTCCCCTCTATACCGCCGAATGATATCACCGCACGGCTTCGGGTCAGGAGCAGCATATACTCTCCGCTTTCAGGCTTATGGCAGAAACGATAATCCCTGCCGTATACAGAGCCGCAGCCCAGACTGAGTATATCCATCTTCTCACTCCTTTGCTATGAATCTCCATGGAACATCCCGCCAGTATTCACCGGCATAATCTATTCCCACTCTTGGAGCAGTTACTATCTCCGGACGATATCCGTCGTCCTCTATCCAGATATCCGGCTCACTGCATATTCTCCTGCCGTTAAAGCTGCCGTCAACTCCCAGATACTTCGTAAGCTTCCCCGGACCGCCGTGTACTTTTCCTGCCCGCAGAAGAACTCCCTGGGGCTGACCATTACGGCCTGTTATCACATTCATAAGCCAGTGCACACCGTAGCACAGGTATACATATATCACTCCGCTCTCGCCGTAAAGCAGCTCTGTTCTCTTTGTCCTTCCTTTAGAAGCATGACAGCCCTTATCCTCTTCACCACGATAAGCCTCTGTCTCAGCTATACGCTCACGGAGGACAGTGCCGTCCTCAAGACGTCTTGCGAGAACTTTTCCCACAAGCTCCGGAGCCACCTCAAGAACGTCACGTTTGAAAAAATCCTCTGATAGTTTCTCTGCCATAATTATACTCTTAGTTTCTGTTCAAGCTCCGCATCAGGTCTAACGAAGGCTGTCTTGTAATTGGTAAAGATAACCTTTCCGGGCTTTGCTCCGGAGGGCTTCCTTACATATCTCGCCAGACAGTAGTCCACAGGCACAAGGCTGGAATTCCTTCCTCTGCTGTTGACTGCCGCTATGACCGCAGCTTCCTCTATCGTCCTGTCAGGAGGAGTTTCTCCATCTGTGAGTATCAGCGTATGAGAGCCGGTTATTGTCTGTGTATGGAGCCATATATCTGTCTTTTCCGCAAATTTCAGTGATAGCTGATCGTTCTGGTGATTGTTCCTTCCGACCAGTATTGTAAATCCGTCACTTGACTTGTATTCTATTGGCGGAAGTGCCTTAGGCGGCTTAGCCTTACCGCCTGCTGAACGGACATACCCCTGCTCTCTGAGTTCAAGTCTGAGCTGGATTATATCGTTCTCAGAATTTGCTCTTGTAAGGGCATCAAAGACACTGTCAAGATATTGCAGCTCCTCCTCACCCTTCTGTATCTGCTCCGCCAGCTTCTTTTCAGCTGTGACGGATTTCTTGTATTCGTTATAATAATACTGTGCATTCTGTGACGGAGATTTTCTGACATCCAGTTTTATCTCCACAACAGGACAGCTCTCCTCATAGAAATTCTCTGCTTCAAGTACAGTATCGCCCTTCTGTATGCGGTACATATTCGCAGAGATAAGGTCTCCGCAGAGCTTTGATTTATCCTTGTCTGCACAGGCAGCAAGCTCCTCCCTCTGCACTGATATCCTTCTGGAAGTTCTCTCAGTGAGATTGACAAGCAGCTTGAAAAGGTCGTTGGCACGCTGCTTGGTTCGTGCAGCACTGTCTCTCTCGTAGTAAAAATAGTCCAGAAGCTCAGAAGCAGATGAAAGCTCCTTTGTGTACATAAGTGTACCAAACTGGCTCAGCCTTATAAAAGAAAAATCCTTCAGCTGACCCTCTTTATCGCTTACAGCAGAAAAGCAGCACTGCCCGCTGATAAGCTGTTCACGGGTACGCTTTATCACAAACATGAGCCTGTCCATCTGATCGCCGCTGATAGTGTCGCTTTCGATATGGACACCTCTTCCGGCAAAAAACGTCCACTCACGGGCAAGTATGGGAGATATGCCTTCAAAAACACGGATCAGGGCCTTTGAAAGCTCCTTTGGCTGAGTATCACGAACTGCTGAGATCATCTCCTCAGGCTCAGCTGTAAGGAAATTCAGCCTGTCATCCCTTGGAGGAAGAACGTACTTCATCCCCGGGAGGACCATTCTCTCTCTTGACATATCCTCATCAACACGCTTGATACTGTCGATCACACGGCCTTCATTATTTATGACAACAAGATTTGAACAGCGCCCCATTATCTCACAGGCCAGAGTTACGGTTACTACATCACCAAGCTCATTTACACATTCAAAGTCCAGAAAAAGGATTCTTTCAAGACCGTCCTGCCTTATGTCTATAAGCTTTCCGCTGCCGAGGTGCTTTCGGAGAAGCATACAGAACATAGGCGGGGTCTGCGGATTATCCACAGTTTTTTCCGTTATATGTACTCTTGCGCTGCCTGCATTCGCAGATATGTAGAGTTTTTTTCCGCCCTGCTTAGTTCTTATTGAAATAACTATCTCCTCACGGGAGGGCTGATGGATCTTTTCAACTCTGCCGCCGATAAGGGGCATAAGTTCATTTTTAACAGCGTAGAGAAATGCGCCGTCTAAAGCCATATAATCAATCCTTTGCTAAAAATTGCCGGTCAGATATTGCGGTAAACAAGCAATTCAAAATCAACCGTTGTGGAAAGCTTATCCAAAGCATAAAGTCTCTCCTGCTGAAGCTTTCCTGTTCTGTAATAGTATGGTGTCATTGAAAAAAGAGCCCGTATATCCTCAGGTGAATCAAGGTCTATCACATATCTGATATGCTTTTTTTCTATGAATCCAAAGCCATCGAGTTCATAGGGCTTGACCTGATTTTTGTACGGTATATCGTAGATTTTTTCCTTCATCTCCCAGAGATGCTCCTCCGAGGGGATGGCCATTATCATAATGCCGCCCTTCCTCAGGACCCTTTGGAATTCCTCCCCGCAGTAGGGAGAAAAAAGTGTCACGAGCATATCACATGAAGAATCTGCAATAGGCATATGGAATACACTTGCTGCTGCAAAACTGATATTCTTATATCTCTTTGAAGCAAATTCCACCGCAATTTTTGATATATCAATACCCGTAATATTATTATCAATATTTGCGCTTTCAAGCTTATCAAATATTGCGCCGGTATAGTATCCCTCTCCACAGCCGGCATCAAGAATACAGTCCCCGTCAAGGTGGCGGACTACCATTTCACAAAGACCGTCTTTAAGCCCGGAGTAATATCCCTTCTCAAGAAAATCTCTTCTTGCCTGTACCATTAGCTTATTATCGCCGTGTACAGCCTTTCCGATATGCTTTGAAAGCAGAAGGTTCACATATCCGCTTTTGGCGATGTCGAAACTATGCCCGGAGCTGCATTTATAGGAGTGTTCCGCCTTTATCAATTCTTTTCCGCACACCGGACAATTGAATATATTCATACTCACCTCACACATACTGACACGGATCAGCTGAATGTTCAGCTATCTCAATATCAAGCTGCGGGAAACGTTCTTCAAGAACACGTCTCAGCTCCGGAAGCACTATATTCTCCGTGTAGAAGTGACCACAGTCGAATACACAGATATTTTCATTTCTTCCGCCATTTTCCGCAGAGATCCAGACATCATGCTTCACATCTCCAGTCACAAGAGCATCGCAGAACTTCTCATCAGCCAGTGAAAGCATTGAGCCGCCGGAGCCTGAGCAAAATGCAGCTCTGCTCACAGTCTTACCGTCTTCACTGTTGAATCGGACGTATTCGCAGCCGAAGATCTCTTTTAGCTTTGCTGCAAAATCCTTCCTGCTGATCTCTTCTTCAAGATTCACGATCCAGCCAAGATTCAGACCGCCGCCCAGCTCCTCAAATGGCTCCGGCTCACCGGAGAGCTTGAAATTCTCCTTGAATTTTCTCAGTATTACACCATTTGTACCGCCAGAAGCAATATCAAGATTAGTGTGCATACAGATAGCAGCAATATCAGTCCATATAAGGCTGTGTACAGGGTCATTTCTTGTTATGGATCTACGGGGATCAAATATGACAGGATGATGCGATATCACCAGATCTGCCCATTTACAGGAGGCTTCGCTGACGACCCGGTTGGTGATATCCAGTGCAAGCATGACTGTATCTGCTTCTCCCGACTGATTCTCCACCAGCAGTCCGGAATTATCCCATTTCTCCTGAGTGCAGAATGGATAAAGGCTGTCAAGATAGTCGTAGATCTCTGAGATCTCAACACTTCCAACACCATTTTTCATTTTATAAGAAAGAGCAGAAAAGTGTGCAGGCTCACAGTCACGTCCGGCTTTTCTAAGATTATCTGCTATTTTAGAAAGGCGCTCCGCCTCACGCTGCCTGTACTTTTTTCCCAGCTCATCATTGTCATCAAAGAATCCATAGAGTGCATCGAACTCCATAAGATAGCGGAAATCCGGGTTATACTCAGCCGCCATGACTACATAAAGCTTATCCCCGTCCTCAACAACGTACTCTTCCACGATCTTCATCTGAAACTCATAGATCATTTTGCGGAGGTACTCCGGCTTAGACATGGGCTGCAATATCCAGCGGACATTTTTCTGCTCATAGCGGTCAACATCAGTTTTTTCAATGATATCAGCAATAGTCTCACCGCCCATACCGGCAATGACGATATCCGTCACACCTTCAAGCGGGACATTCTCAAGGCCGTCAGACAATATCAGACTTACTTTATCTGAGATCCCGTATTTTTCAACAGTCTTTCTTGCGGAATCAAGCGGTCCTTCCTTGATATCAGAGGCAATGACCTTGCAGCATTTGCCGCTGTTCACCAGTTCAGCAGCCAGCAGAGCATGATCCGTTCCCACATCCACGACTATACCTTTTCCGCTGACTAACTCTGCACATTTATTCAATCTCGAATCGAGCATATCTTTCTCCTGTAGACACAAAATTTCAGGCGTGCCGGAACCGACACGCCCCAATTACATTCGGACATCTCCGCAATAAAATGCGGAATCGCATTAGCGATCATTTTTTCGCAAAAAAATCATTAAGCTTTTCAACGAGAATATCGGGGTCGGTTCCGTGAACGTCACAGGCTTCCTCGATGGACTCGCCACGTGATGCCGGACATCCCAGACAATGCATACCTATTTCTTGGAAAAACGATGCAGTGCCAATGTCAGCATCAAGAATATCGCCAATGATTGCTTCCTTAGTTACTTTCATTTTTCCCCACCCTTTATAGGCTGAAAAATCGCAATTTAATTCAATTTTTCAGTTATAATAACCGTTCAGGCGCTTGTCGCCCCGGGTACCAATACTTTAGTTGATCAGGCCTCGTTCATTTTAGCGAAACATTCGCTGCAATATACAGCTCTTCCCTCTTTAGGCTCGAAGGGAACCTTTGCCTCACCGCCGCATGAAGCGCAAGTAGCTGTGTACATAACTCTCTCAGCCTTACCTGCATTCTTTCTTGCGTCACGGCAAGCCTTACATCTCTGAGGCTCGTTTACAAAGCCTTTCTCAGCGTAAAATTCCTGTTCGCCTGCGGAGAAAATAAACTCGTTGCCGCATTCCTTGCAGACTAATGTCTTGTCTTCGTACATTTCTATATACCTCGCTTAAAATATTTGGACCATGGTCGGACTCTCACCTACATCTTTGAATAACAACGCTCTCTTTTGAGCTACACGGTCATGTTCAATTTATTTATCAGTGAACGCAGTTTACGTCTCGCACGCTGAATTGCGTTATCAACTGATTTTTCACTTATTCCCATCTTATCCGCTGCGGAGCGATAGCTCACACCCTCCATGCTCAGTTCAAGAGCACTTTTTTCAACAGGTGTCAGCAAAGTATTCATACCATTCAAGAGTTCTGAAATGAACTCCTTGTAGAGATAGATACTTTCCGGAGTCTCCTCAACTGAGAGTTCTTCGGACTCATTCTCCTCGCTGATAATATCAGAACGTACGGGAGCTTTCTTTGACCTTGCAGAAATAGTTCGCATCCGGTTAACGATACAAACCTCAGCATAGGTACTGAACTTAACTCCACGGCTGCTGTCAAAAGAGACTATCGCCCTGAACAGGCTAAGCATTCCCTCCTGCCGCAGATCGTCACTGTCGGTTTCATGATCCGCAAAAATTTCCGATTTAATAGAAATAAGCTTCATATAGCGTGACATCAGAACAGCAGCTGCATTCTTGTCATTTCTGGCAAGAAGAGCAAGCTCCTCATCAGTTTTAGCGCTGAATTCATTTAAATTGAAATCCAAATCAAGCAAGATATCCACCAACATTCCGGATATTGCCGGCACAATAGTCAGCAATCAGTTTCTAAACGTATAAACCGCATGCCTTCTGTCCGGACAAAGCCGGGCAGAAGGGGCGGCCACAAGATCATGATTCAGGATTCTTTGCAGCTTCCTCCTCGGCAGCCTTAAGAAGCTCAGCCATATCGAAGCTGAAATTATTCTTCTTAGCAGGCTGGGGCTGTGGCTTGGGCTGCTCCTGCTGAGGAGCCTGAGCAGGCTTGCTCACATTATTATTTGACTGGTTAAATGAATTAGAGCCTAAACCTGAAAATGAATCTGTCTTTGCATTTGAAGCAACAGATGCAGAAGAAGCTGAACTGAGATCAGAAAGTGAAGCCTTAGGAGCCTCTGTTGCCTTAAAATCAGCCTTAGGAGCCTCAGCCTTCTTAACTGCGCCTGTGTCAGAAGTATCTATAGTCTTCTTAGCCTCACCGATTATGAGCTGAGCTTCGCTCATGCGGTCTGTAGCCTGATTTGTGAGACGTGTGAGGACAGATGTGATGTCGTTGAACTTAGTATTAACGCTTTCGATCTCGTTAAGGAGCATATTGCGTACTGTAGCAGACATAGCATTGACCTTATCTGCATGAGCATTAGCATCATCAACAGTGATCTTAGCCTGATCGTTAGCCTCCTTGATGCAGGCCTCAGCGGTTGTATTAGCATTAGAGATAGTCTTTTCAGCCTCAGAATTAGCATCCCTGAGGATCTGCTCAGCCTTAGCGTTAGCCTCTCTTGTGACCTTATCCGCATTTTTCTGAGCTTCGATAGTGATCTTTCCTGCAGTTTTCTGAGCTTCTGTGAAGAGAGCACCCATATCGAAGGAAGAAGGAATGATGCTTCCGCCATTCTCCTTGAGGTCCTCGATCTCTTCCTTGAGCTTAGCGATCTCTGTATCCTTGCTTGCAAGGAGAGAATCAACCTGATTTACCTTAGAAGCGTTATCTGACGACTCACGGGTCTTGTCAGCGAGTTCTTTAGTCTTAGCATTGAGATCAGAAGTGAGCTTAGCAATCTCCTGCTTAGCCTTTGCAAGCTCTGCGCTCTCATTACCGGAAGCAGCACCTGCACCGGCAGCAGCCTTAGACTCAGCAGCCTTAAGCTGATTGCGGAGATTATCTATTTCCTTCTTAGCAGCTTCAAGTGCAGCAGCAGACTGAGCGTTTGCCTGAGCATTATTTCCGCCGGCAGCAGCCTTTGCCTCAGCAGCCTTGAGCTGATTCTTAAGGTTATCTATCTCCTTCTTAGCAGCTTCAAGTGCAGCAGCAGTCTGAGCGTTAGCCTGAGCAGCAGCATTTGCAGCACCGGGGCCGCCTGCCTTAAGCTGATTGATAAGCTTCTGATCGTCCTCTATCTTCTTCTTGAGTTCCTCATTCTCCTTCTTTGCAGCTCTGAGAGCGTTATTGGAGTTATTGAGCTTCTCCTGAAGGTTTTCCATCTGATTACGGGTCTTGATGAGCTCCTGAGGGTCTGAAGCCGGACCAGATTCCTTTGCGTTCTTGAGTTCGTCCTCAAGGGAAACGATCTTAGAATTAAGTTCATCGAGGTATGTCATAACATCCTCTTTGACAAATCCCTTTTGACCGATCTTAGTTTCTCTTAATACTGTTGGTTCGTCCATGATACACTCCATTTCCCCCCGGGCTCGCCGAGGTCAAAAAAATTCAAGGAAATAATTTGCCTTTAATATATTATAACAGATTCAATATATTATTTCAACTATTAATATGTAGAATTTTTTCGTTGATTTTAGTGCATTTTACTATAATAATTGGTTGAAATATACTACTGGTAAACAAAAAAGGCCTCCCAAATGGGAAGCCTTCACATATTTTAATCAGTTGCCGAGCATCTTGAAGATGTCATCAAGGTCATAATCCTGATTGGATGACGGAGTCTTAGGAGCATTATTGCTGCCAAATCCAAGGCCGTCAATAAGAGGATTCTCGATAGAGATAACGTCCTCTTCATTTTCTTCAACAGGAAGAGCATCGGGATCAACTTCATCGTCAAATCCGGCAGCGATAACTGTAATAGTCATCTCGTCGGACATATCCTCCTTGAATGCTGTACCGAAGATGAACTCTACATCGTCTGCTGCTGTATCTGTTATCATCTTTGTAGCTGCATCCACATCGGAAGAAAGGATATCCTCTGACATAGCGATATTGATAAGGAGTCTCTTAGCGCCGGAGATAGATGTCTCAAGCAGCGGGCTGGAGATAACTGCCTGAGCTGCATCTCTTGCCTTGTCCTTGCCTGAACCGTGACCGATAGCCATGTGAGCGTAACCTGCGCCCTTCATGATAGTAGAAACGTCTGCGAAGTCCAGATTTATGTAACCCTCTTCAACGATGAGGTCGGAAATACTCTTGACACCTGTCTTGAGAACTTCATCGGAAAGTGCGAATGACTGCATCATTGTAAGGGGCTTATCCTGACCAACGAGAAGTCTCTCATTGGGGATAACGATAAGTGAGTCAACGTACTTTCTCAGCTCTGCGATACCTTTTTCAGCCTGAGCCATTTTCTGCTCTCTCTCAAAGAGGAAGGGCTTTGTAACAACAGCAACAGTAAGGATGTCCATTTCCTTAGCGATCTTTGCAACAACAGGAGCTGCGCCGGTACCTGTACCGCCGCCCATACCGGCTGTGATAAAGATCATATCAGCGCCCTTAAGGTGTGTCTCGATCTCGTCACGGTTCTCCTCAGCGCTGCGCTGTCCTATCTCAGGCTTGTTTCCTGCGCCTCTGCCCTTAGTGAGCTTTGCACCGATCGGGATCCTTGTAGTAGCTCTTGACTTGTTAAGAGCCTTGGCATCTGTATTGATAGCAATATATTCAATATTATTAACTCCGGAATCCACCATGCAGTTAACGGCATTTCCGCCGCCGCCGCCGACACCGATGACCTTTATATTTACATCGGGTTCAAGTGTTTCCTCATAATTGAAATCTGACATTCTATACTCCTCCTATTTATATTATCCATGTATTTTAACAAATGGTCATAGTAATCTCTATAAATACACTTATTATTTTAGCATAATATTATGACTTTTTCAAGACGTTATTTTAAAATTTCAATTTTCAGCACTTCCGCCGGTTCTCAGCATTTTTTTTAGTGCAGATTTCACAAATCAATACTGAACATAGTCGTTATTGTACTGATCGTCTCCGCCGTACCAGTCACCGCCGTTATCCCAGTTGTTGCCGTCCTGACCATATCCCCAGTCATTATTTGCGGAGTTATCATTCCAGCCATCGTTGTAGTTCTGACCGTAATCCTCACCGCCGCTCTGTTCATCATCCTGAGGAGGCTCGGTGGTAGGCTCAGTAGGTTCATTGGCACGGTCAAAGCCTGCTACCTGTCCGGGATCGTATTCAGAAACTTCTCCTGTGGGGTCACCGTTAGCATCGGTAGGCCTTGGCTTGGTAGGCTCGATCTTTTCTGCGGATTCCGCAGGTTCATCGGTCATTCTGAAGCTGCACATATTAGTGCCGTACATTGTGAGATAGCCCTTCTTGCCCTTTACGGATTCATCCTCCATGACATTAGCAGCAAGATTCAGTTTATACTCTACATCATTCCAGCCGCCCATTTTGAATATCATACCGTTTTTGTAATTTACAACGATGTTGAATTCATCGGACATATCAAGGGTCGCTATATCGCTTTCCTTTTTCTCGCTTATGCTCTTGATAAGCTCCTGGAAAGCCTCGGATTTATGCTCGTTTTCGGTCTCTATAGCCTTTCCGGCAGTAAGATCAGCCGGTTCATAGCCATATATTATCGGAAGCCCGTTTGACATATAGCTGGTACTGTTCCCGTTGTCTACCAGTATTTTTCCCTTTTTGCTTACAAGAAGTGTTCCCCCGTCATAAACGACATTGAATGCAGGTATGCACTTAGTGACCTTTATCTCCAGCGAGGAAGGAAATTTTTTCTTTACTGTGGCAGTCTCCACATACAGCAGCTTATCGAGGATCGCCTGTTCGCTCTTTGCGGTATCAAGTCTAAGGAGGTTATCTCCCTCACTTATCCCCGAGGCCTGAACTATCTCCTCAGCTGAGTACATATCAGATTCACCTGACACTCTTATCTGCTTTATATTAAATAAGAAGGTATGGCAGATAGTTATGCCTGCTGTTACAACAAGCAGCACAACTGCAAGCACATAGAGATTGTTCCAGCGTCTGCGCCTTCTGATACGCTTTCTGCTGTTCTGTCTTTCGACGGTAGTCTTTTCTACATCTTTCATATTTTCTCCGATCCTATACCCTGCGGATATCTCCGCCAAGAAGTCTTATCGATTCTTCAAATTTTTCATAGCCTCTGTCGATATGGGAGATCCGTGTTATCTCCGACGTGCCTTCAGCTGCAAGAGCTGCGGCTGCCATTGCAGCTCCGCCCCGCAGATCAGTAGCCTCAACACTTGCTCCGCTGAGCTTTGATACTCCCTTTACAACAGCGACTTTCCCAAGTACCTGTATATCCGCTCCCATTTTCACAAGAGCTTCAGTGTGACGATAGCGGCAATCGAAAATATTCTCCTCAAAGATACTCGTTCCGTCAGCCAGAGTCAGTGCAGACATCAGCACTGCCTGTGCATCAGTAGGAAATCCCGGATGAGGCATTGTCCTTATCCTGTCCGGGACCGCTCTTAGTCTCGGACTGCTCCTGAGGTATATTTTCCCGCCGCCTGTATATATGCTGCATCCCGTTTGTTCAAGCACCGTAAGAAAGGGCTCCATTTCCGGAATGCAGGCATTTTTAAGTATGATTTCTCCGCCGGCAGCTGCTGTCATCGAAAGATATGTAGCTCCGGCAATACGGTCAGGCATGATACTGTATTCACAGCCATGCAGCTTCATCCTGCCGTTTACGACTATACTGCTGCCTCCGTCGCCGGAAATATCTGCTCCGCAGGCTCTCAGGAATCCACAGAGATCACAGATCTCCGGCTCCCTTGCAGCATTGTTTATAACAGTCTCACCTTCCGCAGTTACCGCACAGAGGATGATATTCTCAGTAGCTCCCACAGAAGGAAATGACAGATTTATCTTTGCGCCCTTTGCTTTTCCGCCGGATGTCCGGCAGAGTATCCGACCGCCGCCCTCCCTGACATCGACACCCATTTTCCGCATTGCTGCAAGGTGCATATCAATTGGGCGGGGTCCCAGCTCACAGCCTCCGGGCACGCTGACTGTACACTCGCCCATTCTTCCAAGCATGGCTCCCATAAATATAATGGAAGAACGCATCTCACGCATAAGCGCCTCAGGTATCTCCGTACCGGTAACTGCAGACGAGTCCACCATAACTGTATTCCCTGAGAATCCGCAGCGGCAGCCGAGGCAATTGAGAATCCTCGACGCAGAATAGACATCGGTGAGCCTTGGACAATTATGCAGCGTGCAGTCCTCTCCGCAGAGCAGTGCCGCTGCAATTATAGGAAGGGCACTGTTTTTGCAGCCCTGCAGGGATAGCTCCCCACGAAGTCTGTTTCCGCCCTTTATTATCAGTTTCTGCATCAAACCACCTCACAGCATTTTTTGTATATTATGCCATGAGATGTTCTTATGTTACTTTTTGCTCTTTGCTATAAGCTTTTCAATGACCTGAAGGATACGGTCATTGGTATCGGTCACACAGAGCTTTGCAGCTGCCGCAGACATTTCAGCAGTCTTTTCCGGAGCGTTATAGAGCTTCTCTATCTCGCTGATTATGCGCTCATTTGTAACGTCCTTCTGCTCGATAACTACTGCTGCACCAGCCTTGCCGAGTACCATTGCATTATGATACTGATGATTGCCGGCAACTATTGGTGAAGGTATAAGTATTGAAGCTCTTCCTGCTGCTTCAAGCTCTGCAAGTGTAGAAGCTCCCGAGCGGCAGATAACAACATCTGCTGCTGCAAGACATACATCCATATCATTTATGTACTCAGTTATCCTGAGTCTGTCAGATTTAAGCGGGATACCGGCAGCCTTCATTGCCTGCGGGAAGGTGTCCTTGCCCATGCCGCCGTAACCGTGGATGTGATTTATCTTCAGACCCTTTCCGACGTGCCACTTGATAGTCTCAGTCATTGTGTCATTTATACATCCTGCACCGAGACTTCCGCCGAAGGAGAGAATAGTGAAGCTGTCATCAAATCCCAGCTTCTTTCTTGCCTCTTCCTTGGACATTTTATTGATATTGCTCCTTACAGGGAGCCCTGTAACACTGTATTCAAACTTGCTCTTATCCATATAATCAAGAGCTTCTATGACCGTGAACATAACATAGTCCACTTCTTTCGAGAGGAGCTTGTTTGTAACTCCCGGGTAAGCATTCTGCTCATGGATAGCTGTAGGGATACCCATTTTTGCGGCCTTGCGTATCACTGGTCCGGCAGCATAGCCGCCTGTACCGATAGCGATATCCGGTCCGAAGTTCCTGATTATCTCCTTGGCACGTCTGCCGGAGGTGACAAGATAAGCAACAGCCTTTGCATTCCTTCCGATATTTTCAAGAGAAATCTTTCTCTGGAATCCTGCTACCTTGATAGTTTCAAGCTTATAGCCAGCCTTAGGCACAAGCTTTGACTCCATACCCTTAGGTGTTCCTGCAAACAGGAATTCTGTATCAGGATATTTTGATTTTATTATATCTGCTATTGCGAGACCGGGATTGATATGTCCGCCTGTTCCTCCGCAGGCAATAAGTACCTTCATATAAAGACTCCTTTATGCGTTCTTGAGTTCACGCTCATTATCTGTATGAGTTATCTTCCGCTTTTTGCGGACAAGCTTTTCGTCCTGATAATACCTCTGCTGCGATATATTAAGCATTATTCCCATTTCGGCAAGCTGCATTATCAGAGCAGTACCTCCGTAGCTGAAAAATGGAAGACTGATTCCGGTATTTGGAATAAGGTTGCTTACAACAGCCAGATTCAGTACAGTCTGTATACCGATCTGAGTTGTTATGCCCACTGCGATAAGCATTCCGAATCTGTCCTTACAGCGCACAGCAATAGAGAATCCCTCAACTACAAGAAGGAAGAATACCAGTATTATTGCAAGTGCTCCCACAAAGCCAAGCTCTTCACAGACTATCGGGAAAACGAAGTCGTTTTTTGTCTCAGGCAGGTAGAGGTATTTCTGTCTGGAGTTACCAAGTCCCAGTCCGAAAAGTCCGCCTGAACCGATAGCTATCATGGAGTTTGCTGTCTGCCATGTATCGTCAAGGATATCAGCAAAAGGATCCTGCCACGATTTGATTCGCACCGATACATAGCTGCCGGGGATCTTCGCCTGAACAAATATTATTATCGCTGCCAGGGCAACCACTGATATGCCAAGTACCAGGAACTGCTTTTTGTTAGCGCCTCCGCAGAGTATCATCGCAACTGATATGGAAGCGATAAGTATGAGACCTGAAAGGTGAGGCTCGAAATAGAGGAGCATTGCATATATTCCCATGAGCACGGCATACTTGATGATACCTACTCCGAAGCGGTCCATATTCTTTCCGTCTCTCTCCATGCTGTAGGCAAAAAAGATTATTATGGCAAGCTTTGCTACCTCGGAAGGCTGAAAGTTTACCGGACCCAGTGTAAGCCAGCGCTTAGCTCCCATTTTACCGCCCTCATCGTTTCCGACGAGAAGTGCGGCTATCAGCAGGAGAATTCCCACAACATAGAGAAGTCCGGCGATATTGAATTTCTTCAATCCCGGAAGCTTGATATTTTTGAGATTGTGGTAATCCATTTTCATAAAGAAAAGAAGTGCCGCAAAACCTATCACAGCGTGTTTTGCCTGACTTTTCGCATAGAAAAGTCCGTCTCCGTCGTGCTCGCTGTATGCCCACGCATAGCTTGCTGAGGACATCATTACTATTCCCACGACCAGAAGTATCATTACATAAGCGAAAAAGGAAAGGCTTATATCGCTGTTCCTTCCCTCTCCCACAAAAGCCTTCCACAGTGAGCCTGTGGAGCTTGTTTTCTTCTTTTTGCTTGCCGCCATATTTTCTCCTTTTTTACAGAGAGTTTTATCACTTGAATGCCAACAGTGTGATTATTCCCAGAATACCGAAAATAATGCCTGCCAGCGAGAATGTTATCACTATTTTATATTCACTGAATCCGCTCATCTCAAAGTGATGATGTATGGGAGTCATCTTGAATATTCTCTTTCCCTGATGATCGGGGCTCTTCTTTTTGGTGTACTTGAAGTAGCTTACCTGTATCACTACTGAAAGTGCCTCGAAAATGTAGATCAGTGCAGTCAGAATGAGGAGAAGGTGCTTATGGAGTATAAGTCCTGTACCTGTAACAGCAGCACCGAGGAACATTGAGCCTGTATCTCCCATAAAGCACTTTGCAGGATTCAGGTTCCAGATAAGGAAGCCAATGCATCCGCCGGCCAGTGCCATTGTAAAGAAGCTCATTTCTGTCTTTTCAAGTATAGCACAGGCAACTGTGAAAATAAGCATAGCCACCAGTGTAACTGAACCGCAGAGACCGTCAACACCGTCTGTCAGATTGACTGCATTAGTCAGATAGATTATTACCGGGATAAGTATTATATAATAGAATATCCCAAGTGAAGGTGTCTCCCAGAATCCGAAGTCAAGGGTAGTTGAACCGTCACCGAATTTATAGAGTGCAAAAAGGAAGCCCAGTGAGAAAAGCACCTGAAGAACTATCTTCTGCATAGGAGAAAGTCCGTCATTCTTCTTCCTTGCGACCTTTGTGAAGTCATCTATAAATCCTATAAGTCCGAAGAGTGCAGAGAAAACTATCACTGACAGGAACTCATAGAAAGCATTATGAGTTGCCTTTTCTGTAAGGTCAAGGCCGCCTCTGAGGCGGAATACCCAATAGCCGCATATCGAGGTCAGTATCGTGGATAGTATGAACATGAAGCCGCCCATTGTCGGTGTACCCTGCTTTTTAGCGTGCCACTGAGGACCGTCCTCAGTCTTTATAGGCTGACCGAACTTTATCCTGTGCAAAAATGGTACAAGGAATATTCCCGAAACACCTGCAACGACGAAAGACAGCATTGTTACCGCCAGATTAATTACCCAATATGACATCTTTTAAAACAACTCCCAATATTATATCTTTTGAATTTTAGTCAAGAAGCTTAAGTCCCTCTGCAACGATCTCACGCTCGTCAAAGTGGATGTGCTTCATGCCGGCAAGGATCTGATAATCCTCATGTCCTTTGCCCGCAAGTACTATTATATCACCTTTTTCAGCAATTTTCAAGGCATGATATATAGCTTCTCTTCTGTCAGCTACAACATCATAAGGAACACTGCTGTCCGTCAGGCCAGTCAGTATCTCTTTTATGATCTGTTCCGGATCCTCATTCCTCGGATTATCGGAGGTCACTATCAGTCTGTCCGCATACTTTGCAGCAGCAGCAGCCATTTTCGGACGCTTTGCAGCATCACGGTTTCCTCCGCAGCCAAAGAGGCATATGAGCCTTCCCTCAGTATACTCCTTCACACTTCTGAGGATATTCTCCACTGCATCAGGAGTATGAGCATAGTCGCATATCACAGTAAAATCACGGCCTGTAGGTATCACCTCACAGCGTCCCTTTACACCGTTATAGCTTCCTACAGCTGATAATATCTTATCCATAGGTATTCCTGCATTCAGGCATACTGCTATTGCAGCAGTTATATTTGAAACATTGAATGCGCCGGGCATATTCATATTAACGAGATAAGACTTATCATCCTGACAGAACCAGAAGCTCGATCCTGTAGACTTTATCTTTATGCCGTCAGCATAGTAATCTGCGTTATCCTTTATGCTGAAGCTTTTTTTGTCACAGCTGATCTCGCTGAAGAGTCTGCGGCCGTAATCATCATCCACATTGCATATCGCTGTATCACATATATCGAACAGCATTTTCTTTGCCTGATAGTAGTCCTCCATATCCTTGTGATAGTCAAGGTGATCCTGAGTAAGATTTGTAAATACTGCAATATCAAACCAGGAAGAGCCTATCCTGTTCTGCACAAGACCAAAGGAGCTTACTTCCATGACTACATACTCGCAGCCGGCCTTCACCATTTTATCGAAGAGCTCCATTAATTCATATGCCATAGGAGTTGTATTCTCCGTATGGAGCACTTCATCACCTATCTCATTGCGGATAGTTCCCACAAGACCAGTCTTATGGCCGGAAGACATCAAGATATTCTTTATAACATTGGTGATAGTAGTCTTGCCGTTAGTACCGGTAACTCCTATCATTTTCATTTTTTTCTCCGGATGGCCGAACCATGCAGAGCAGAGCTGACCGTATGCCTTTCGTGAATTCTCAACGATGAGCTGTCTGTCGCCAAGGCCCAGATCACGCTCGCATATTACCGCAGCCGCTCCCTTTTCAAGCATTTCCGCAGCAGCGGTATGGCCGTCGAAGCTTCCGCCCTTAACGCAGACGAAAATACATCCTTCAACAACTTTTCTTGTATCATCTGTAATGAAGCTTATTTCTGTATCATCGAGCTTTGTCTCTGCAATACCGTTTATCAGCTCATATAATCTCATCCTTACCGCCTCCTGTATTTTCTTTATTTATCTTTCCCGGACAAGCGGCTGTCATACCGGGAAACGAATTTATCCCTTTATCCGGAAGGTATCAGCCGCCATCCTCGTAAACCGTGAATTCAAGCTCTATGGTAGTTCCCATAGGAACCTGTTTTCCGGCCTCCGGATACTGTCCGCTTACTATAGCACCTGCACTGTCAGCGGAAGCACCTATAGTTATGTAGTTAAGGTCATTCGAAGCCAGCAGATAATTGGCATTATATGCATCATATCCGATAAGATTCGGGACTGTCCTGTATTCGTTGGCCTTGTTCTTTTCTGTATACAGATAAACTGTACCGTCTCTTGAAATAAATGCTCCTGTCTTAGGCGACTGTGCCACTACTTCAATACCGTTTCCGATTATCTTGGTATGCTCAGCATCGATCCCAAGCGATTCAAGAGTCTTCTTTGCGTCATCGATAGAACCTTCAAGAAGAGGTATCTTTATATCGAGACTTGCAAGCTCCTGATCTGTATACTCAGGGCTGATGCCAAGGTATGGCAGAACATCCTTGAGTATATCTCTTGCTGTAGGAACTGCAACAACGCTTCCGTAGTACTGGTTAGGGCTGTTATCAGGCATATCTCCGAGAACGAGGAGTATTATCTCCGGATCATCTGCCGGGGCAAAGCACATATATGAAGCACCGTACTCCTGATCCTGATCGGTCTCTTCTCCGCCCTCGACGTATCCCTCATTGGTACTTTCCATACGTCTCTCGGATGTACCGGATTTTCCTCCGATAGCATATCCCTTGATCTTAACATTACCGGTATCACTGTCTGCAACAACATGGAACAGTGCATCTCTCATCTTTTCAGATGTCTCCTCAGAAACTACCTGGCGGCGGACAGTTCTCTCGTTTTTGAGGACAACGTTTCCGTCCTCATCAAGGATCTTATCCACTACATAGGGCTGAAGGAGATAGCCTCCGTTTATCGCTGCACAGCAGGCAGTTATCATCTCTATAGGTGTAACAGTCTCACCCTGTCCGAAGGAACCTACTGCAAGGTTAACCGGATCAATATTGTCATAGTTGAATATATCTCCTCTGCTCTCATATGGAAGATCGACACCGGTAGTCTCTCCGAAGCCGAAAGCATTACAGTAATAAACGAATTTCTCCTCTCCAAGAGCAGAACCGATCTGCATGAAAGCCGGGTTGCAGGAGTGCATAAGCGCTTCCTGGAAGCTCTGAGCGCCGTGTCCGGGAGCTCTGACATGACAATGGATAGGCTGAAGTGCTCCGGGGATCTCTACATCACCGTCGCAGAAGTAGGGCTGACCCTTGAAGTCTATCTTTTCCTCCTCCATAGCAGAGGCACTGGTAACTACCTTGAAAACTGAACCCGGCTCATATCTCTCAGAGATACACTTGTTTTTCCACTGGGTCTCTCTTTCCTGAGCCAGCTTCTTATCAGCTTCTTCCTTATTTGCCATAGCCTTTATTTCTGCGGCAAGGAACGGATCTGAGATCTCCATGGGCTGATTAAGATCGAAGCTGGGATATGTAGCCATACCGTAGATAGCTCCGGTCTTTGCATTCATAAGTATTGCACATCCACGATTCTTGACCTTATGCTTGATGACCATTTCCTGAAGATGCTTCTCAAGGTAATACTGGATGTTCATATCTATAGTAAGATATACATCGTTTCCTTCCTTTGGGTCATAGGTCTTTGAATATTTATAGGGAAGCTCGTTTCCGTTGGAGTCAGTAGCAGATATTGTTCTGCCGTCAACTCCGGCGAGGTATTCATTATAATATGACTCGATGCCATATACGCCGTTTCCGTCTGCATTAGTAAAACCAATAACAGAAGCGGCAAGCTCATTCTGAGGATAATATCTCTTGGTATCCTCCTCAGCGTGAAGCGAGGTGAGCCCGTATTTATTGAAGAACTCTAAAAGCTCATCTCCTACAGGAGTCTCCACCTTTTCCGCAAGGACGCTGTACTGTGTATCCTTTTCCATAGCGGCACGGACATCCTCAGCCTTTATTTCAAGCTTTGAAGCCAGGAGTGACACCGCCTCTTCCCTGAAGGCCTCAGCCGATTCAGGGAGCGGATTCAGTTCATTGCCGTCCTCGTCGTATTCAGGCTTATAATCTCCGCTGGACTTATCACGGTTGCGCTTATCGATACGCTCCTGAAGGTCCTCCATTTCGCTGCGGAATCTTGTAGAGTCGAGGAATATCTTATATACCGAAGCACTCTTGGCAAGTGCAGAGCCCTTGGCGTCATAGATAGATCCTCTGTGTGCTGACAGGATTATGGAGCCGAAATGCTGTGCATTGGCCATATCCTGATATTTTTTGTTTTTCAGGACGGATATCCTGAAGAAGTTCACGACTACCGCTGAAAACAGCACAACGAAAACTGCTGTCATAACGAATTTTGCCCTGAACCTCATTGAATTGGAAGGGTTGTAATTTGCCATATGATTCCTTTCCTGTTTTGGATGTAAAGGCGGCTGCTGCACAGGGAATGCGCTGCGGCAGTATCTCCGCACAGTGCCGCCTTAACGAGATCTGAAAAAAGTGACTGATCCTCTGTCACATCTATCACAAAACTGCGTATAAATAGAATAAGGCAGGGTAATTATGCTGCCCCGCCTCTGAACATCAATGATATTCCGATGTCCTTCTTCTATGATACGACGAAGTATTTCTTTCGCTTATCAAGCTTGGAACCGCCGTCCCCGGATCCTCTTTTCCGCTCAGGATCCGGGGAGCAGTGATCCCGTATTCCGATCACTCGCTGTATCTCCGTGTTCTACATATAACCTCGGCATATTTTTTTATTTCGCCGATAGTGTTCATTAATTAACAGGCAGTCCTTTTACTATATTTATATTGGCACTACCCTCTGAAATATTCCACGATGCCGTCAAAAAAGCTCTCGATCTTGGTCATGAGAGTTTCATCCTGCTCAGGAATATTAACTACGTCATCAGTCTGTATTTTTATGTACTTGATCTGGGATGTATCGATCTTCTGCATACCCAGTTCTTTTTCTGCATACTCCTCGACGTTTTTTGCTGACATTTTGCTGTCAAGCTCTGATTGGAGCCGGACGTGTTCCGCCTCTGTCTGACTTAGCTGGCGGTTGAGATTAGATACTTTATTGTACATCCTGTTTCGATGGTCAAGAGCATAGATGACCGATCCCAGAAGCCCGGCGGCGATTATGGATATAACCACTATACGCATTATCGCACCGCTTTTCACTTCAGTTCGTCTGTAGCTTATAACGTGCTCATCAGTATCATTTTTTGTCTCTGGCTCTTCGGATATTTTTTCAGAGCCGGAATCCTCATGACCGTCGTCATCGTAATCGTAATATGACTCATAACGCTTCTCCGCTGTCATCTTCCGCACTCCTTTCTATTATCCTTAGCTTGGCGCTTCTGCTTCTGTTGTTTCTTTCAAGTTCCTTTTCGTCTGCCTCTATAGGCTTTCTGTTCACAAGTCTGCCCTGCGGTTTCCTTCCGCAGATGCACTGTGGGAAATCCGGCGGACATATACAGCCCTTGCACCATCCTGCAAATCTCTGCTTGACGATCCTGTCCTCAAGCGAATGGAAGGTTATAACTGCAAGTCTTCCGCCTGCCTTCAGACTGTAGAATGCCTGGTCAAGTCCCTGAGACAAATGCTCAAACTCTCCGTTAACGGCTATCCTTATTGCCTGAAAGGTCTTCTTACAGGGGTTTTTATCACGTCTCGCCTTCTGAGGAACGCTCTCTCTGATTATGTCTGCGAGCTGCAAGGTCGTTTCTATGGGAGCTTTCTCCCTTGAACAGACTATATTCCCTGCGATACGTCTTGAGAATTTCTCCTCACCGTACTCAAAGATTATTCTTGCGAGCTCCTGCTCGGAATATGTATTCACTATATCAGCGGCACTCAGGCCCTCTTTGCTCATTCTCATATCGAGAGGAGCATCAACGTGGTATGAGAAACCTCTGCTACCCTCGTCCAGCTGATAGGAGGAAACTCCCAGATCCATAAGGATACCGTCCACCTTATCTATACCGAGATCATCGAGCACATATCTCATTTCCGAGTAATTGCTGTGAATGACCTGAGCATTGCTGTAGACCGACAATCTTTCCGAAGCAGCTTTGACTGCATCGGGATCACGGTCAAGGGATATAAGTCTGCCCTTTTCATTGAGACGGGCAGCTATCAATGAGGAATGTCCCGCACCGCCGGCAGTACCGTCAACATAGATACCATCGGGTCGGATATCAAGTCCCTCTATACATTCCGAAGCCAATACGGGGATATGGCTGAATTCCATCTGTACCTCTCCTTAATATATTCCGGGCCTGCAGCTCAGAACTGTAAGCACGCCGGAGCTTTTCAGCGGGAGAAAACGGCAGCTATGCCGCTCCCTTATATTGAAAGGTCTGACAGTGCAGCATTGATATCGTCGAATGTGATATTGCTGCTGAAGCTCTCCCATGTGGACTTATCCCAGATCTCGGCTCTGTTTTCTGAGCCAATGACCACTACCTCGTCAGAAATGCCAGCATATGTTCTGAGCTGCTGGGTGATAAAAATTCTTCCCTGCTTATCTGGCACCTGTTTATCGGTGAAGGAAAGCAGATATCTTCTGACGTTACTTCCGGCCTTACCTGTTACGGAAGAGAGCTTTTCCCTGTATTTCTGAAATTCCTCAGGGGAATAAACGGCAATATAGTGATCGTCGTGTCCGGCGCAGAGAAAAAACTCCGGCCCGAGGATCTCTCGAAGCTTATTCGGGAAGCTCATACGGCCCTTCTGGTCGATACTCGGATAATAAGTACCGCATAACGGATCTGTCATGACCTTCGCCTCGCTTTCGTTTACTCGATTGGGGTAATTTCACCTCAAAAGTGGGAGAAATCACAACTCATCACCTTTTTTTGCCCCTACAACCATTTTATCACTTCTCACATAATTAATCAAGATGGGATAATGCACAATGCTAAACTTGTGTAAAAGGCTATTTTTGGTGATTTTGTTTAAATTTTAACCTCGGTAAACTATTTGCGAAACAAACGTTTGTAATTGATATACTTTTATCCACCTCATTTTTTACCACTCGTCACCTTTTTGGCATCAAATTTGCTCAAAAAATGCCTCGCAGCACCCTAAGAGGTGAAAAAAGGTAAAAGTCCCCGGATACAATTATGCTGCTGAATCACTACAGTTTATCGTTCCAAAGACTTTTTCCTTTTGTTCTATCTCTCTTTATTCTGCCGTCTCATTCTCAGTGGCGGCTGTTGTTTCTTCAGTACTATCGGCAAAGACCTCCTGCTGTTCCTGATAAGCGGCCTCTGTCTTAGCTTCCTGATAGTCCTCGATGAAGTCTCCCTCATCAGTCCAGTCAGGTTCAGTGATTTCCGGTTCTGAATACTCACCCGGAGTAAATGTTACATTGAATTTCGGTGATTTAATGCCCATCGGCAGTGAGAAGGCATATCCCTTTACCCACATCTGACCGTCTATGCATACATCGGTGACATATCCTGTCTCATCGGAGTAATAAGGCTGGATCCAGTTTGAAGGATCATCCGAAAGGGTGATGCCGAAGCGTGACTGTATCCTGTTTCTCATATCTGCTGCACTTATATATGTAACAGTTCCGAAATGAGGATCGTAAGCGCCGTCCCAGTCGCTCGGAACGCTTCTGAGATAAGGCACATCCTGATAGAAGACCTCATAGCAGTTAGCAGAGCAGCCTCCGCTGGATGCTGAGAACATAGTCAGTGCGAAATCCCCGTCGTAGAAGAGAGCCTCTCCGAGGACCTCCTCGCAGGCATCAATAACTATCTGAGGCGGATTTGCCTTTGGTCTCAGATCGTTGCAGTCATCGCCGTTGAACTTTATATATGTATAAGCCGCAACAGCCTGAGCCTTTATGGCTTCATAGGCCATTGAGCCCCCGACCTCATTGAAGACTATCTCAGAAAGTATCTCCAGAGTTGTCTTGCCTGTAGGCTGGTGTCTGAGAGTGATCTCCTCATCGTCGGTGGAATTTGTATTCACAAGATATGTTCCCGGATAGTAGTGGAACAGGATATCCTGATAAGTCCAGCCGCTGTATGTGGCATAGAGATTAGCACCGTTCTGGCTCATGCCGACACCGTGTCCCCATCCGTAGGTCACAAAGGTGAAGTCTCCGGGACTTGCGTTAGCATATACCTGTCTGTCCGGCGGAACATATCCCACAGGTTTTCCTGAGAGATACAGCTCAACTGCTGTCGGCTCCGCATTTCTGGACTTCCTCGTAAGTGAAGGTGTCTTTTTCTTGAGAGCCCTTCTCTTGGCTATCATAAGTGACATCTCTTCATCTGTGAGCTGAGCCTTGGAATTGCCTCCAACTGTCTGGAGCATTTCCGGAGTGGTTATCTCATAGCTGACAAGCGACATACTTGCATCATAATCTGAGATATCAGTCTTTACCCAGTCTATCTCCTCTTCCTCTTCTTCAGCAGCCTCGTCGTTTTCGGTCTCTGTGGAAGCTTCTTCGGCAGAGGTCTCCTCGGTAGTCTCCTCTGAGACCGGTGCTGATGAGGGCTGAGTTTCATCCGGAGCTTCAGCAGAACCTATTGCTGAATTTGCTCCCGTAAAGGCAAGGACTCCGGAAAGCAGAGCAGCAGTGCTCTTCATAATGTATAAGCGTTTCATAGATCAAATAACTCCTTTTACCGTATTATCGGTTTACTGACTTATTTTTCTCTTTCTTACTGTGCGTTCTGCCCTTCGGCAGTTGTTGTCTCAGGCTTTGCTTCATGAGCCTTCTTCCATTCTTCTGTACGCTGGATAGTCGACATATCCCCTGCCTTCTCGCCATCCCTGAGTCTTCTTGCGACTACAAGGAAACGTGAGTTATCCTCATCTGCATAGCAGGTGGAAAGTGTCAGAAGCTTGTCACCGTACTGTACATCGACTCCAGTATCGACCATAGCACTGCTCTTGCAGCGGTCAACATAGAAATCGAAATCTTTTTTATCATCAAGCTCTTCCATATTCCAGTAAACGAAGTCATTGCCGTCGTAGTTTCCGCTGGTTATGAGAAAAGCAAAGATAACGTAATCATAGTCCTTGTAATTGGAGCTGAGTTCCACGAAAGGACTTTCATCATAGAAGCTGTAATCCTGGCGGTATCTCCTGAGAGAGCCGAACATTGAATTATTAGCCATATTATGTCCGTAGATTATAAGATTCTCGGACTGTTCCTCCTCATCGCTGCCGAAAACATTTCTGTAATCGAAAAACAGTGAACCGCAGCGCAGATAGCTGCCGTCGAGGTCGTGGTCAAGATAATAGGAATCCGGAACAAAGTATTCAGGCCCGTAGAACTTGGAGCCGGCCTGTATCTCGCCGGGGTCAAGGACGACAGGATAATCCACCTGAGTATTGCCGATCTTTATCCAGCCGGCAACGTCGGGATTGATGTTTCTGAATCGCTTTGCCCTTTCGGTCATTCCTGTCTCGGAGGGAGCATAGTTTATCCCGTTAGCCCAATCAGCAGGAAGCTGCTTTACAGAATTTTCTGCCTCTGTTGCAGCCTCAGTGGTCTCAGCCACAGAGCTGACTGTCGGCGAATCGTCATCTTTTTTATTCTGGGAGTAGACCAAAGCTCCCAGGCCAACTGCAAGAGCACAGGCACAGCCGGCTGTTGCAATTTTTGCAGGTTTATTCATCTGAATCAGTACTCCTCTGTATGTTCCTTACGGAGCAATTGCTGTCGGGATCCCTGATGTATCACGGGCCGTAGGGCTCGAACTCAGCATCGGGATCGTAGTGTTCATTAGTTTTTGTATTATAGTACATTGTAGGCCACTTGATATTCGGATTAGCCCTGCTGTTCTGAGTACCCTCCAGAGGATCCTCACCGTCTCTTACAAGTCTGCCCATTATGATAAGTCTTCCACGGTCTCCGAGGTAGGTATTGCAGGTGGAGAGGGTTACCAGCTTATCACCGTATTTAACATCCACATCATTAAGTCTGAGAGTCCTTCTCTTAGCCTCATTAACGAAGTTGTAGAAGTCCTTTTCATCGCTGAAATTAAGCTTGTTCCAGCAATCGAACTTGGTGGAGCTCTCGTCATCAACGTCGAGGATAAAGAATGCGAATATCTTATATTTATATGTCATGCAGTTGGAATTGAGTTCAATGACCGGATGCTCTCCATAGTAATCATCATTTCTGTGATAATATTTAAGAGTACCGAACATGGTCTCATCGCCCATATTATGACCGTATATCACAAGGTTATCGGAGTTTTCATACTTGAGGTATCCCTCATCATCTATCTCATCGAAGTGATTGCGGTAATCAAGGAATATCTCACCTGCTCTGGATTCAGAGCCGTCTATTTTGCGGTTGAGGTATTTATCGTTGTCATCAGCCTGCATAACAGGGTTATTTACCTTGGTATCAGGTATGCTGATAACTCCAACAACATCACTGTTAATATCGAGGAGCTTTCTTGCGCCGGGAAGAACAGAATATTTCTTTTTGATAACCTCTTCGCCGTCTTCGTTTATGACCTTGACACTGCTGGGCTGCACAGGCTCTTCATCCTGATAGGTCCAGTACATATTCATGACCTTGTCGTTGAGCTTTTTACTGCGCCAGAGGTCGAGATAGTAGTCTGATACCATGTATCCGCACACTATTATTGCGATAACAGAGATAAGGAACACAACTTTTCTGATGCACTCAAAAACGCTGTCCCCCTTCTCCGGAAACATACCTCTCAATCTCTGCCTGAAGGTCTTTTTCTTCTTTTTCT
>ODAI013785177.1_pt1 | contig 57986 bp, 44 predicted proteins | sample 1539321 | NCBI WGS metagenome assembly ODAI01 (sample SAMN02144231, study PRJEB22623) | gut metagenome | biome: sheep rumen | host: Ovis aries | place: New Zealand | reverse complement strand
TGAAGAGCTTCTTGATGCCAGGAATTGTATAATCCAGGATATGTGTCAATTCTTGTAATGCTTTCACATGAAGTTCCATGTAGTACCGGTAACGACGTCCAAGGAGTTTAAGCTCCGCATACGTTTCTTCATCTCCCTCATGTTTCTGGAGTTTGAACCACTTATCTATGCCATAATTCGCAATCATGATTGAATCCAGCTTGTCGGTCTTTGCACCTCTGATACTATTGTCTTTCACATATTTTTTCATGGCGAAAGGATTGATTACAGATACGAAATACCCTTTCTCCTGAAGGAATGTTAATACTGGTAGGTGATATATGCCCGTAGCCTCCATCACGACTCGAATCTCTCCAGTTAACTTCTTCAACAGACTGTCAAGATCTTCAAGATCTTTCTCCACATGCTGTATCTCGAAGGGGCTGCACACGATTTCGCCATATGGCTTTAGAATACAAACTGTGCTTTTTCCTTTTGATACATCAACTCCTACACTTATCATTCCAAACCTCCTCAAACTGTTATTAGTAATTGTTCCAGCCACACTTATTACCACTCAGTTTAGTTGGTTACGCGGGAGCTGATCCCTACCTGCTTAATCGAATGCTTATAATAAGGGGTTGGTTAACGGTTTTTTTGACGGATGCTAAGACCCAAAAAAGCCCTCGTCAGACCAATTACTCCCCTTATTATAATAAAATAAGTGCAGATGTCAGAGTTAATTACTCTCTAACAACTACACTTTTATGGTACTAATAAAGCACCCGCGAAGAGTGCTGATAGCTTTAAAAAGAAATCGGGAACATCGACATGTCCTGATCTGCATAAATTGTGAGGTGATATCGCGGAAAGAAACAACAGGGGATCACAGTGAAACCTCCTTTACAAATCTATTGCGCTCTATTATAATCAGGCACAAAAAAAGAAGGCAGGATATTCATTGCCGCTATATAAAATATAGTAATGGAGATCTGCTATAGCTAAGAAGCTGTTACCCAAAGAAGAAAACATCTATGAAGCAGCATAATAGGATTGAAACAGCATGACCTTTGGTGAAAAAATAAGATATTTACGTAAGCTGATCCCTTTATCGGTCGAGGAGGTCTCGGAGCTTACAGGGATCCCGAAAAACACTCTGTACAGATATGAAAGGACGGATGCTGCCCCGAGGTCGGGGAAAAGATGTGATATCCTGGCAGAGCTGTTCGGATGCGGGACGGAGGCTCTTACGGACGATTCCGCAAGGGTTAAGCCGGCTGATTTTAAGAACAGGATCAAGGGCCTGCGTTCAGCCAAAGGGCTATCCGTGACGGAGGTTTCCGAGGTTACGGGGATCACTTCATATAAGGATATGGAATCCGGAAGGCTTATCCCGGATACACTGGAAGAGTATAAGGCGCTTTCGGGAGTGCTCGGATGCCGGGTATCATATCTTGTGCTGGGTGATGAACGGTTTGAGGGCCATACCGGGGATGAGGCCGAAGCCTGCAGTGAAAATGCGGAGAGCCTGCGCACTGCTGAAAGGCGGGCTGAGATGCTGGAAACGGCCTTCAGGCTCTTTACAGAAAGGAATATCGATTCGGTAAGCCTTGCCGATATAACAGAGGCCTGCGGACGCGGCAGGATCTCGCTTTACAGATACTTTAATTCAAAGATTGCCCTTGTCATGGAGCTGGCAGTAAAGAAGTGGACTGAATTCCGCAATGAGAACCAGAGAAGGCTCCCGGATATAGAGGAGAAATGCGCACGCGAATTATTTGAATTTTATCTGGACTCTTTTCTGGAGCTGTACCGCAGGCACCAGGAGCTCTTAAGGTTCAATCAGTTCTTTAATGTATATATAAGGTCCGAGAAGGCAGGAGCCGATGATCTGAAGCCGTATCAGGAGATGATAGGTGAATTCAGGAAACCGTTTCATATAATGTATGAAAAGGCAAAGAAGGATCGAACCATAAGGACTGATGAGTCCGAGGACGAGATGTTCAGCACTACCCTTCACCTGATGCTGGCGGTGGTCACCAGATACGCTGTAGGGCTTGTATATAAGCCTGAGAAGGATTACGATCCTGAGAAGGAGCTGTTGAAGCAGAAGAAGGCTCTGATGACGATGTATACATAGACGCAGGCTCCCGTCAGTATCCGCCAATTCCATCATGGCCGGTAACGGTTCGCCCAAGGGGTGAACTGTTACCGCAGGCGTTTCAGTATTTTATTATTTTTTTATTTTTATGTTTAAAATTGATAAAAACTATGCTAGTATTATGTAAATATGATTATAGCTTAGAGTAGTTGAGGTAATGATATGAGGCTTGTTACAAGAAGCGATTTTGATGGCCTGGTGTGCGCGATGATCCTTAAGGAGATGGGGCTTGTCGATGATATCAAATTTGTACATCCCAAGGATGTTCAGGACGGAAAGATCGAGCTTTCGGAGAATGATATAACGACAAACCTTCCGTATGATCCGAGGGTGGGTCTTTGCTTTGATCATCATGAGTCCGAGCTTTCCAGGAATTCGGGGGCTGTGGCCGAGGGCAGATGGATAATAGAGAAGGATGCCAGAAGCGCTGCCAGGGTAGTATATAATTATTATAAGAAGCAGAATAACCTGGAGAGGATCTCCGATGAGATAATGGCCGCCGTGGACAAGGGCGACAGCGCTGATTTTACCATGGATGAGGTCAAGGAGCCTAAGGACTGGGTCCTTATGAATTTCCTTATGGATGCCCGTACAGGGCTGGGAAGGTTCCATGATTTCAGGATATCCAATTATGACCTGATGATGGAGCTTATTGATTACTGCCTCGATCACAGCATAAAGGATGTTCTGAAGCTTCCCGATGTCAAGGAAAGGGTGGATATGTACTTCGAGCAGCAGGAGAAGTTCAGGGCCCAGCTTGAGAGGATATCCAGACAGGAGGGACGCTGCGTTATAGTAGATCTCAGGAACGAGGATATAATCTATACCGGCAATCGTTTCCTTATCTATACCATGTTCCCGGATGCGTATTTCTCCATTCATGTAGCATGGGGCTTTAAGAGGCAGAATACGGCGGTAATGATCGGGAAGTCGATCTTTAAGGATTCGCCGGACGTTGACAAGAATATCGGGGATATCTGCCTTAAGTACGGCGGAGGCGGGCATAAGAACGCCGGGACCTGCCAGCTTGACAACGATAAGGTAGATGAGCTTCTGCCCGATATCCTTCAGTATTTTAATTCTTAACCGGTTTTAAAGGTGCGTAAAAGGCATTGTCCCCGCGGGATGGTGCCTTTTTTTATCGCAGGGCCGCCGATAGGAAAATGTCAGCTGAAGCTGACCGGCGGCCCGCGGGCGAGCAGGGTACGATTTCATCTCCCCTACCCGATTCACAGGGCAGCCGATAGGAAAATGTCAGCCGACCCAGCCTCCGTCAAGTGTAATGATCTGACCGGTCAGGTAGGTATTGTTTTCACAGAGAGTGTATACAAGCTCTGCCACCTCCGAAGGCTGTCCCATCCGGTTTGCCGGGATCTCTTCAATTATCGCGTCAAGCTCTTCCCTTGAATAGGTATTGTTCATATCGGTATCGATAAGCCCGCAGGCAACGGCATTTACCTGGATGTTGCTGGGTGCGAGCTCCTTCGCGAGGGCTTTTGTGAAGGCATTGAGCCCGCCCTTTGAGGCCGAGTACGCGACCTCCATTGAGGCGCCGGAATTTCCCCAGACCGAGGATATGTTTATGATCCTTCCCGATTTTTTTCTGAGCATGAGCGGGATCGCAAGCCTGCTGAAATAGAAGGCTGCGTTTAAATTGGTGCCGATTACCCTGTCCCAGTCCCGGGGACTCATGTCCTGCAGCAGTCCGCTGTAAGCGATCCCCGCGTTATTTATGAGCACATCCAGGTCGTCTACCCTTTCAAATACTGTCTCCGCGGTTTTATATACGGAGACATCTCCGGTAAAGGCTTCAGCCGAGATCCCGTAGCGTTTTGAAAGCCGGGAGGCAAGCCCGGACAACTCCTCCCCTGACTGTCTGCAGACCAGGATAAGGTCATAGCCATGGGAGGCAAAGACCTGAGCGAGCGCCGCGCCGATACCCCGGGAAGCGCCGGTTATAAGAGCTTTTTTATTCATGCTGTCCTCCAGGGTCAGGGCAATCGCTTAATGCCCTCATAACCCCGGCGGGATATGCAGATCATAAAAAGTCCGGATCTGAGCTTTTGCAAAACTCACTTAACGAAAAGCGATTTTTATAGAAAACCTTTCAACCCTGTTTGAGCTCGCATACTAAATTCCCTCGATAATTGTGAAGCGAGTTGTTGAAAGGTTTTCTGTTTATAAAAATCGATTTGAGTTTAGTGAGTTTGCAGCCGCGAAGAGACGGAATTTCTTATGATCTGCATATCCCGCACAACCGTCAGTTATTGAGCGATTGCCCTTTTGAAGCTTTTGGCAGATATTGTTTTATCTTACGCTTTTTGATAAAATACTAAAATACCCGGAAAAAGCATATATTTTTTCCGGGGTTTTGTCAAACGGCAGGTACAGGGAAATGATCCGGTCCGAAAGGCGGATCGGCGCGGTTCATACAGGTTTGCTAAGGAGGGTTTATGGAAAAGATCTATGATGTGATAATAGTCGGTGCGGGACCCGCGGGTATGACGGCCGCCATATACGGAAAGCGGGCTGAGCTTTCGACTCTGCTTATAGAGAGGAACTTCATGGGAGGAGGACAGATCCTCAACACCTATGAGGTCGATAATTATCCCGGCTTTCCCGGCATCAACGGCTTTGACCTGGGTACTAAGTTTTCGGAGCATGTGGATAAGATGGAGGCCGAGAGGGTCTCTGAGGAGGTAAAGGCCATGGCTCTTGAGGGCGAGATCAAGGTCATAACTACTGAGGAGAACGAGTATAAGGGCCGCACGGTCATACTGGCGACAGGGAATTCACCTAAGAAGCTGGGCGCTCCGGGAGAGGAGAGGCTTGCGGGAATGGGAGTTTCCTATTGCGCCACCTGTGACGGAGCCTTCTTTAAAAATAAAGTAACAGCTGTTATCGGAGGCGGTGACGTTGCGGTAGAGGATGCGATCTTTCTGGCAAGGGGCTGTACGAAGGTTTATCTTATCCACCGCAGAAATGAGCTGAGAGCGGCAAAGTCACTTCAGACCGCACTTTTCAATACGCCCAATATAGAATGCGTATGGGACAGCGTGGTCACGGAGATAAAGGGAGAGGAGAAGGTCTCCTCTGCCATCGTGCAGAATGTTAAGACAAAGGAGCTGACAGAGCTTACCCTGGACGGTGTCTTCGTAGCCGTCGGCAATGAGCCGAATGCTGAATACATAAAGGGCATCGACTGCGATGAAAAGGGCTATATCAGGGCCGGCGAGGACTGTGTTACCAGTGTGAAGGGTGTTTTTGCGGCGGGAGATATCAGAAGCAAGCGTTTACGGCAGATAACCACCGCTGTTGCGGATGGTGCAAACGCCATAACCTCGGTACAGGATTTCCTTTTACGGTAATGTATGAAAACGGGCGGAGCAATATGAAGATCATTGATATTCTGAAAAAACCTGAGTTTGGCCTTTCCTTTGAGGTCTTTCCGCCGAAGAAGGAGACGGGCTATGAAAGTGTGAGGCTTGCTACGGAGGAGATCGCAAGGCTTAAGCCTTCCTTTATGAGCGTGACCTACGGAGCAGGGGGCGGAACAAGCGCCTATACCCTTAACATAGGCAAAAACATAAAGGACAAGTACGGTGTCCCCCTTTTAGCGCATCTTACCTGTATCTCCTCAGACAGGGAGAAGGTCCGCGCTCAGATAGAGGCGATGAAGGAGGCCGGGATCGAAAACGTCATGGCTCTGAGAGGGGATATCCCTGCGGAGATGTCGGATTCCGACAGGAGCAGCTGGGATTATCACTATGCCATAGAGCTTGTAAGACAGCTTAAGGAAAGCGGAAAGGATTTCTGCATAGGAGGGGCCTGCTATCCCGAGGTGCATCCCGAGAGCGTAAATCAGAGGGAGGATATAAGGCACCTGAAGGAAAAGGTCGAGGCAGGGGTCGAGTTTCTGACCACTCAGATGGTTTTTGACAACAGCCTTTTTTTCACCTTCCTCTATAAGCTCAGGGAGGCAGGCGTTACCGTTCCGGTGATCCCGGGGATCATGCCCATAACCAACGGAAATCAGGTGGAACGGGCAATAAAGCTCTCCGGTGCTTTTATGCCGCAGAGGTTCAGGGCGATAGTGGACAGGTTCGGGAATGACCCGGTGGCCATGAAGCAGGCGGGTATAATATATGCCGCGGATCAGATCATCGATCTTTATGCCAACGGGATAACCAATGTCCATGTTTATTCGATGAACAAGCCTGACGTCGCGGCCGGGATACAGAAGAGCCTTGCCGATGTTATGAGGAGCGATGTACAGACCTGTGAATATACTTGACTATATGAAGGACAACCTCGTCTATCTGGACGGGGGAATGGGCACCCTTCTTCAGGAAAGGGGCCTTATGCCGGGCGAGCTGCCCGAAAGATGGAATATCACCCACCCCGGGGATATCATTGATATCCACAGGGCTTATTTTGATGCGGGCTCCAATATCGTCATGTCAAATACCTTCGGGGCCAACATATTTAAATTCGAAGCTGAAGAGCTTGACAGGATAATATTTTCCGCCGTTGAGAACGTAAGACGGGCGGCGCATTTAAGCAGGGGCACGCAGGAAAAGTTTGCGGCGCTCGATATAGGGCCTCTGGGAAAGCTGCTTAAGCCATACGGGGAGCTTAGCTTTGAGGCTGCGGTGGAGGCCTATGCAAGGACGGTAAGGGCAGGAGTTAAGGCCGGAGCGGATCTTATCTTCATCGAGACCATGAATGACAGCTGCGATACCAGGGCTGCTGTCATTGCCGCAAAGGAGAATTCCGGGCTTCCCGTTTTTGTATCAAATGCCTACGGAGAGGACGGAAAGCTTATGACGGGCGCTTCGCCCGCTGCCATGACCGCTATGCTGGAGGGGCTTTCGGTGGATGCCCTGGGGGCCAACTGCTCCTTAGGACCGAAGGAGCTGAGAGGAGTGGTGGAGGAGTACCTTAAGGTCTCATCGACTCCTGTGCTGCTTAAGCCGAATGCGGGGCTTCCGAGAACGGAAAACGGAAGGACGGTGTATGACGTTCATCCCGAGGAATTTTCGGAGCTCATAGCGGAATATGTAAAAATGGGCGTAAGGCTCTGCGGGGGCTGCTGCGGGACCTCCCCTGCCTTCATAGAAAGGATTGTCGAAAAAACAAAGGACTTAAAGCCCCTGCCGGTAACGGAGAAGGGGCTTAGTGTCGTAAGCTCTGCTGTCAGGGCGGTTTATATAGGAAAAGCGGGCGATCCCTTACGAAACGGGGAGGAGAGCTCAGGGTACGCAGATCCGGTGCTTATCGGCGAGAGGATAAACCCTACGGGAAAGAAGCGGTTTAAGGAAGCGCTGAGAAATGAGGACCTTGACTATATCCTTTCGGAGGGGATAAGGCAGCAGGAAAACGGGGCGCATATCCTTGATGTCAATGTAGGGATCCCGGAGATAGACGAGCCTGCTCTTCTCAAAAGAGTATGCTATGAGCTTCAGGGCGTTACCGACCTTCCTCTTCAGATAGATACCGCGGACATCTCTGCCATGGAGGGTGCGCTGAGAATATATAACGGTAAGGCCCTTATCAATTCCGTAAGCGGTAAGGAGGAGGTCATGAGGGGGATATTTCCCCTTGTGAAAAAATACGGCGGGATAGTGGTCTGCCTTACTCTGGACGAGGAAGGGATACCTGAGAGCGCGGACAGGAGGGTGGAGATCGCCTCGCACATTATAGAGACTGCCGCGGAGTACGGGATAAAGAAAAAGGATCTTATCTTTGATACTCTGACCATGTCCGTAAGCGCGGATGCGAAGGCCTCACTGAGCACCCTCGGGGCCTTGAAAAGGATATCCTCAGAGCTTGGGTGCAACACCGTCCTCGGGGTCTCCAATATATCCTTCGGGCTTCCCGACAGGGACGCCGTTAATTCTGTTTTCTTTTCCCTTGCTCTTGAAAACGGCCTCAGCGCGGCGATAATGAACCCCGGTTCAGAGCGGATGATGAAGGCTTATCATGCCTTCAGGGTCCTTAAGGGGCTTGATAAAAACTGTGAGGCCTACATTGAGAATGCGGGAAGATATAGAGAGACAGTGCCCGTAAAAGCAAATGAGGCACCCGTTTTGGGAAACGGGGATAAGGACAGGGCCCTTGAAAGGACCTACGGAGAGGCTTTTACAGGGCCTTCCGAAGGAAAGAGCACTGAGAGCGGGCCGGAAAAGGAGCTGGAAAGAGCGATAATTAAGGGTCTTAAGGAGAAGGCTGCGTCTGTAACTAAGGAGCTTCTTAAGGAGAGGACTGCGCTTTCCATCGTGAATGAACAGATTATCCCTGCCCTTGACACGGTCGGACAGGGTTTTGAGAAGAAAACTCTTTTTCTGCCCCAGCTCCTTATGAGCGCAGAGGCCGCAAAGGCTGCCTTTATGAAGATAAAGCTTCATGCCGGTGAAGGCAGGGTAAAGGAGGGGGCTGAAGCGGAGGTAAGCGTTTCCAGGGGGAAGTTCGTCATTGCGACCGTCCACGGGGATGTGCACGATATAGGGAAGAATATCGTCAGTCTCATTCTGGAGAACTACGGCTTTGAGGTCATAGATCTCGGAAAGGATGTGCCCGCGGAGGTGATAGCAGACGCAGTGGTACGGGAGCGGGCGCCCCTGGTGGGCCTGAGCGCTCTGATGACGACGACCGTGCCTGCAATGGAGGAGACTATAAAGCTTTTGAGAAAGCGGGCTCCTTTTGCGAAGATCGTAGTCGGGGGAGCCGTGCTTACAAAGGAATACGCGGATATGATAGGAGCGGATTTCTACGCAAAGGATGCCATGGCTACGGTAAGATATTCTATTGAATGTCTGTCATAATACTTTACACGGGAGCATTTTTAATCTATACTGAAATGCAGCAGGAGCAGTGCTGTTTCGGGGAGTCAAAAGATGCGTCTTGGCTCTCTTTTTGTCTGAAGCAGACCGTCGCGGATATCGAAAGGAGTTAATTATGAAGTTTAAAAAGATCAGTTCCAGAATGCTGACTGTTATTGTACCTATCCTAGTGCTTTCAATGGCCGTACTTACGATAATCAGCGTCCGGGATTCCAGCAGCACCATCACCGATCAGATCGATGAACGGATGAATGCAGAGCTTTCCGCGGCAGAGGGGAGCATAGAGGAATCCATTACGGGTGTTACGACCATGGCCGAAACCGTTGCGGGAGCGGTGGTCTCCACCTACAAGTCAATGGGCCTTGCTTCGTTTGAAAGGATGCTGGCGGGCATTATTAAGAGCAACGATATTGTCATGGGAAGCGGTCTGTGGTTCGAGCCCTTCACCTTTAACAAGAATATGGAATATGTGGGTCCCTATATCTATAAGGACGGAGCTTCGACGGTAGTGACCTACGATTACGCGACGGCGGAGTATGACTATCTTACACAGGAATATTACACCGCGGCCAAGTCCGCCGGGAAAACGATAGTTACCAATCCCTACTATGATCCTACCTCCGGGGTTGTCATGTCCTCCTGTTCATCGCCGATTATCGACGAGGAGGGGAATTACATAGGCTGCGTTACGGTGGATATGGAGCTTTCCTCGATCTCCGGGATGGTAGAGGGCATCAAGGTAGGCAAAAAGGGAAAGGCTGTGCTTCTGGATTCGAACGGTATTTATCTGGCGGGAGTGGAGCAGGCTAAGATAGAGAGCGGCAGCAGTATCCTGAATGATTCAAACTCCTCCTTTGCCTCTGCGGGAAAGCAGGTGATGGCAAATGAAAAGGGAACCACCTGGTTCAATTCTCCCGAGGACGGGATAGAGGATCTGTATTATGCGACCATCCCTACTACCGGCTGGAAGGTCATGATAAGGATGCCCCGCTCGGAAACACAGCAGCCGGTCAAGCAGCTGGCGCTTATAATGATAGTGATCGCGGCCGTGTTCATCGTCATAGAGGTCGTTATCGTGATACTTCAGGTGAGAGGCATAGCAAAGGGCATAGGAAAGGTCAAGAACTTTGCCGGGACTCTCGCGAAGGGCGATTTTACCGTTTCTCCCATAGAGGTAAGGTCTGTGGATGAGCTGGGCGTTATGAGTACCTCTTTAAATGACATGTATGACAGCAATAAGGGGGTCATCAGCAGCATTGCCGATTACTCAAGGGAAATCGATGAGGCCAGCAGGCGTCTGTCCGCCTCCTCTGACGAGCTGAACGAGCAGTTTGAAGAGATCCAGAATGAGATGAACAACGTCAACAGCGCGATGATGACAACAAGCGCCGCTACCGAGGAGGTCAATGCTTCGACCGAGGAGGTGCTTTCCAACGTGAACCTTCTTGCCGGCGAGGCAGAGTCCTGTATGGGAATGAGCCGTGAGATAATGGACAGAGCCGGCAATATAGAAAAACAGAGCCGTGCGTCCTTTGAGGAGGCTCAGAGGCTCACCGCCGAATTTTCCGACAGGCTTGCGGAGAGCATAAAGAATGCGGAGGTAGTGGATACCATAAGCCAGATGGCGGACGATATCTCCGGTATTGCCGGGCAGGTCAACCTCCTCTCGCTCAATGCCTCTATAGAGGCTGCCAGAGCGGGGGATGCGGGAAGGGGCTTTGCCGTAGTTGCGACAGAGATCGGTAATCTTGCGGGCTCCACCTCCGAAACCGTTTCCAAGATACAGGAGACGATCCGTCTGGTTCAGGACGCCTTCGGGGAGCTTAAGGATTCGGCCGGCGGGATACTTGATTTCGTTCAGAATACCGTTGCTCCGGATTACGATAATTTCGTGAATGTCGCGGAGCAGTACGGGACCGATGCCAAGAGCTTTGAGACCGCAAGCAGTAAGATATCCACGATGTCGGAGAATATTAAGTCGATCATGAGCGAGGTGACGGACGCGGTTCAGAATATAGCGGAAGCCACCCAGGAGACTACCGATATAAGCTCAAAGATCATGACCTCCATCGAGACCGTGTCGGATCACGTGACCGACGTATCCAGCATGTCCGCCTCCCAGCAGCAGATCGCGGACGATCTTGCGGATACTGTAGGAAAGTTCAGGCTGTAACGGTTCACCATTCGGTGAACCGTTGTGCACGGGGCGCGGCTTACGCATTAAAGTGCGCCCCGTGCCGGCCAGTCAGATGTTTTGGGCCGTAGCCCCGCGGCAGGTGCGTGGCTTGGCGCTGAACAGTAATCGGCTGTAACATTTATGTAACAATTTCAAGTACATATATTGACAAAGGCAGGGGGCGGTGATATAGTATCACTAGCGTAACAAATTTGTAACATTTTATCGGGAGAAGGAAGGATGTTGCAGAACCGCGGTATAAGGCTCAAGGGGTCGTCGTATTTACGGGCAGGGCGATGCCGCGAAGGGGGAGATCGGTTACGCATCATGGAATAGTTGGAGGAAGTTTTCTATATGAGGAAGGCATTAAGAGCTATAGCGTGCCTTGCGATAGGCTCGGTGATAGTTACCGGTCATGCAAGCGTTGTAACAGCTACGACAGCCGCTTCGATCTTACCCACTGAAGGAAGTATTCTGGCAACAGGCGATGGCGTATCGCTAAGTGATATCAAGGCCTCTATCGCCAGGAATGAGGCAAAGAAAAAGGCTCAGAGCGTTCACTCCACAAATGTTAAGAGCGCATCCTCTACGATGGCTCTTACCGCGAGTGTGACAGATTCCGTTAATATTTCAATAAAGGCTGAGACGCCGGCATCAAAGGCTGTTAAGGATGCTCAGGCGGCTGCCGCGGAGGGAGATGCCTCCGCAAACGTAGGGCTTGTAAGTGAAGCCCAGATGATAATCTCAAACACAGAGGACGGCACGGTGGTACCTACCGCCACGACGATAATCACGGAGACGTCGCCGGTCCTTGAAAAAGAGGAGCCAAGCGTGTCCTCAAATGAGCTTTCACCCGTTACGGAGGGAGACGCGCCGGAGGAGAAGGCTGAGGCGGAAGCCGGGGATGAGGCTCTCGTATCGGTTCAGACCGGTGATATGCCCAGGATATCAGTTGATATAGATGTTGAGGGCAACGGTGAGGATGCCGAGCTTGTAAAGAAGATCATTGCCGAGTGTGACGGCTTCGTAAATGTCAGAGCTCTTCCGTCCGACGACAGCGAGGTGGTCGGAAAGCTTTATAACCATTCGGCCGGTGAATGGCTGGATAAGGAGGGAGACTGGTATAAGATCAGCTCCGGAAATGTCATCGGATATGTAAAGGGTCAGTACGTTGTAACCGGACAGGCCGCCGTGGAGCTTGCTGCTCAGGTCGGTGAAAGGGTTGCCGTGGTCAACACCACTACCCTTAAGGTAAGGGAGGAGCCCAGCCTCGACGCTATGGTGCTCGGTCTTGTACCGGATCAGGATCGTCTGACAGTTCTTGAAGAGACCGATGAATGGGTCAAGGTCTCCATAGAAGAGGGTGACGGCTACGTTTCAAAGGAGTTCGTATCCCTGTCTACCGAGTTCCCGAAGGCTGAATCCAAGGCCGAGGAGGAAGCAAGGCTTGCCAAGGAGGAGGCTGCCAGAAGAGCTGCGAATGCGGCTGCTGCGAAGGCGGCTCAGAAGAAGAATTCCTCACAGAAGAGCTCCGGTTCGAGCTCAGGCTCCGGCAAGGGAAGCTATTCGGTATCGGGCAGCGGCGCAGGCTCATCGGTTGCAAATTACGCTCTGCAGTTTGTGGGTAATCCTTATGTATACGGCGGGACCAGCCTTACGAACGGTACAGACTGCTCAGGCTTTACAATGGGTGTATACAGGAACTTCGGTGTATCCCTTCCTCACTCCTCAGGTGCTCAGAGGAGCGCAGGCTACAGCGTAGGCAGCATTGCGAATGCCCAGCCCGGAGATATAGTTTGTTATTCCGGTCACGTGGGTATATATATAGGCGGAGGCCAGATAGTTCATGCAAGTACCGCAAAGACAGGTATCAAGGTATCCAATGCAGGCTACAGGTCGATCCTGGATGTAAGAAGGATATTCTGAGGAAACATAAAAACGCAAAAACGAAAAGAGCTTCCTTCCGGAAGCTCTGCGATAACAAAAAGGAACGGGATCTGCCCGTTCCTTTTTATACTACAAAGCCGTCGAGAGAAACAGTCCCTTCAGACCGAAGCACTTGCTGCTGAGGTCGTGCCATAAAGTATATTTCCGGCACGGGGCGCACTTTGATGCGTAAGCCGCGCCCCGTGCGTAACAGTTCACCGAAGGGTGAACGGTTACCGTCACCTGTAATGAATGGTATATCCTGAGAAGGCTGTATCAGTCTGAAAGCCCGTCTCGGAAAGGTAAGAGGCTATATGCTGCCAGTCTGTACCAAGGATATAGACGGCGTCTTCATTCTCATCAAACTCCGCGGGAAAGCCAAAGTATATGTTGTCAATGTGAAGGAACTCATCGCCGCGCTCCCATGCCCTGAGATACTCTCTGTACTGTTCGGCCGGAGTTTCCGTAAACAGTGCCGTTACTATGTCCGCATAATCCCTTTGAGAGTAATTTATCTCAGTATATATTTTTTTATCGGACCCGGAGGCGTAGTGCTCTCTTACATAATTAATGACGTCAGCCGGCTCGGTGGATACAAAAACCGCATGAAAGCCATAGACAGCGGTCTGACGTCTGAAATAAAACTCTGAGAACACGAGAAAGTTAAGCAGCAGAACCAGAAAAACAGTACACAGAGAAGCGTACTTCAGGGTCTTCGTAAGCCCTGAGGCCGTTATCAGGCGGATGCCTTCGACAGCCAGCATTGAGAACACAATATAGATGGCGTTGCTGTTATAGGTATTAAACGGTGGAAGCAGGATCGTTACGGAATATACTGATATACCAAATAAGAGGATCACGGGAAGCAGATAAGGCTCCCTGAGCTTTATGTCTGATACGGCGGTAAGGCGGGTGTCCTGTTCATACGGGTATTCACCGGACCGGACCCCTGACGAACGGGCAAGGGCTCCTTCTCCCGCCAGAACGGAACAGCACAGCTCTCTGATGGCCGAAACAAGGCCGATCAGGAAGAGGGGGACGGCACACCAGTAAAACGGGCCGAATTCCTTAAGACTGTTAAAGCCTAAGGGATCTCCTCCAAATAAGAGGTTTACGATCACAAAGATACTGTCCGGAATATTTGAGAAGGATATCTCCCCTATGCGGTAGTCGGGAAGCCTGTAGAAATCGGTCATCAGAAAGCGGAATTCCGGGAGGAAGCCAAGATTTACAAGCTGCTCCAGAAACAGCGGGGCAGCTATCAGGACAAAGGGAACAGCGGTTCCGAGGAATTCCGGGAGCCTTATTTTTTTCAGCCTGATCAGATATACAAGCATGAGACAAAGAAAAACGGGGATCATCAGACAGGACAGGATATAGGTATAAAGAGTCACCCCAAGGGCAATGCCGGCAAGAATATAAAAACGGATATCCGAGGATTTTACAGCCTTTATCAGAAGATAAAGCGAAAGGGCCGACATGCTTAGCATCAGGTTGCAGTCCAGGCCGAAGCGCTCCGAGGTAAAAAAGAAGGGAGTAATGGTCACAAATATCGGACCGAGGAGAGCGAAAAGCTTATCCTCATATAATTCATAAGCAATTCCGAAGGAGGAAAAAAAGCACACCACCGACATTATCACTGCCGGAAGCCTTATGGAAAACATCGACAGGGGCAGAAATCGGAGAGTGATCATTTCAAGATAGGTGTAGAGGGCGCTGTTGCCGTCTCCGTAGTTAGCCGGGTAGACGGGATAGGAATGCCCGAGCCTGTCCGTTCCGTAATCCCTGAGAGTGAGGGCGTCGTAGGTGATCCCGGCCTCATCCAGATGGATGCCCGCGGGGATGGAGCTCAGCCCGTAAAGCCTTGAAAAGAGAAATACTATAAAGATAAGCGCAAGAAGGACCGGCATAAGGAAGGCGGGAAATCTTGCAGGCGTAAGGGAGGCCCCGGCCGCGCCGGTTTCCCCGGTACCCTTTATCACGTTTGCCCGGTCCCCTTTATTAATAAGGAAATGCTTTACTGAAATCAGGCATGGAAGCGCAGTTATACAAAGAGTGACGATCTGAAATATTCTGTACATGTTCATACTCCCCATAAAATGACCGTTTTGGTCAAATAATATGTTAAATCATAACAAAATAGTTTGATTACTTCAATGGTTATTAGTAAGATATAATCAGACAGACTTGGATTTATTATGGTATAATATTAGTGGTCAACAGACCCCCGGGTCTCATACAGGAGCGCTTTACAGGAGCCGGACATGCGGCTGCTGTGGGGCTGTAGGGAGGTTATAAGACCCGGTCATCAAAATGGAAAGGGGCTACGGATATGAAATTTGTGATTGTCGGAAAGAATGTCGAGGTAACGGATAATCTGAAAAGCACCGTGGAGGAGAAGATCGGAAAGCTTGAGAGATATTTTACACCGGATACCGAGGCAAAAGTTACCTTAAGCGTGGAAAAGGACAGACAGAAGATCGAGGTCACCATTCCGGTAAAGGGAAGCATCATCCGGTCTGAGCAGGTATCGAACGATATGTATGTTTCGATAGATCTCGTAGAGGAGATCATCGAGAGGCAGCTGAAGAAGTATAAGAACAAGATCGTTGACTCCAAGAGGGAGGGCGGGAATCTTAAACAGGAATTTCTTGAGAAGGAGTCGGAAGAGGAAGAGGAGATAAAGATCGTCCGCTCAAAGAAATTCGATGTCAAACCGATGTATCCCGAGGATGCATGTATACAGATGGAGCTTCTCGGACACAGCTTCTATGTATTCTGCAATGCCGAAACGGATCAGGTAAACGTAGTATACAAAAGAAAAGGCAACACTTATGGACTGATCGAGCCCGAGCTATGAGCGAAGCGAATGGGCGCGATATGCTGATCGAGCCCGAGTTATGAGCGAAGCGAATGTATCTTATGAGCACCGGTTTTTCACGGTGCCATAAGATAACGAGCAAAACCCGTATTTCAGGGTTTCGCGAGTCGGTGTGGTGGAAGCCGGAAATTATCATATGAGCACCGGTTTTTCACGGTGCCATAAGATAACGAGCAAAACCTGTATTTCAAGGTTTCGCGAGTCGGTGTGACCAGTACAAATGTTTGGGGCTGAGGGTGAAGAAAAGGTTCGGGGGGTGATCTGTCCGGGCCTTTTTCTGAGTGATTGGCAATTATTTACGTTATCGAGCATGAATTCGTTCATGGGTCTATTCATTTATGAACAGTTCCTTAACAATTATTTTCAGGACAGGAGTCTGCCATGAGGGAACAGGATCAGGACTTTGCATACGATCCCTATGATGATATAGCGGATGATTATATCGAAGATGAAGGCGTCGACGATACAGAGGACGTGATCGATATTGCGGATTATGACTTCGGGATGCATACTGACGATACAGACGATGAGGATCCGGACTACAGCTTCATCAGCAGGGAGGAAAGCCGGGCCCGTTTAAGAAGTGAGGAAAAGGCTGAGGTTGAAAGCCTTATAAAAGAAAAGAAGCAGGAGTACAGAAAAAAATACGAGAAAAACCTCCGGCTGATCTTTGAGCTGCAGGATGTGGCGGAGGAGCTGTTGCAGGTGGACGACGGGCTGCTCATTTTTTCTCCGAGGGATATAGAGAGCACAAATCAGGATATGCTCAGGGAATTAAAAAGACAGCAGGAGGACGCCCTGAAGGAGAACATGTATATTACAAAGCAGCTTGAGCGGTTTGACGACAATGAAGCGATCGGAGATGACGCCATAGTCATCCCCCGGGAGCATTACAGAGAGCTCCTTGGCAGGCTGAGGGAGCTGATGAACCAGAAGCGGATAAGGAGGGCGGTAACAGAGGAAATAAAGAGTGTATATGACGAGCTTGGCTCTTACGGCAGATAAAACTGCGGATACTGAAGGAACACTCCACAAAAAATGTGGTTATAATGCAGGGTATTTTGGCACTCTTTTTCATTGTAACCGCAAGGGGTTTATGATATAATACTTATAACATAGAATGTTAAAAAATTAACAATCTTTCAAAGTTCATTTTTCAAATCTCGGAGGTAATCAAATGGCAAAAAAAATCGTTTTAGCTGGCGCATGCCGTACCGCTATCGGTACTATGGGCGGCAGCCTTAGTACCACCCCGGCCGCTGAGCTTGGGGCTATTGTTATTAAAGAGGCTTTGAACAGAGCAGGGGTTAAGCCTGAGGATGTTGAGCATGTTTACATGGGATGTGTTATCCAGGCGGGTCTGGGACAGAACGTTGCCCGTCAGGCATCCATAAAGGCAGGGATACCTATCGAAACACCTGCTGTAACCACTAATGTGGTATGCGGTTCAGGTCTTAACTGCGTGAATCAGGCTGCCCAGATGATACTTGCGGGCGATGCTGACGTAGTTGTCGCCGGGGGAATGGAGAACATGTCAATGGCTCCGTATGCCATACCTCAGGGACGTTACGGCTACAGAATGACGTGGCCCAGCCAGAGCGCAGGCGCCCTTGTAGATACAATGGTGAAGGACGCTCTCTGGGATGCTTTTAACGATTATCATATGATAACCACCGCAGATAATATAGCCAGGGAGTGGAAGCTTACCCGTGAGGAGCTGGACGAGTTTGCCTTAAGGTCACAGCAGAAGGCCTGCGCGGCTATTGAGAACGGCGCCTTCAAGAAGGAGATCGTTCCGGTTGAGATAAAAAAGAAGAAGGAGACGATCGTTTTCGATACTGACGAGGGACCCAGAGCAGGTTCTACCATTGAGGGCCTTCAGAAGCTCCGTCCCATTAATCCGGACGGCGTTGTAACGGCCGGAAATGCATCAGGTATTAACGACGGCGCAGCCGCGATCGTGGTAATGAGCGAGGAGAAGGCAAAGGAACTGGGCGTTAAGCCTATGGCGACCTGGATAGGCGGCGCGCTTGCGGGCGTACGTCCCGAGGTCATGGGTATAGGCCCTGTAGCGGCCACTAAGAAGGTCTGCGCAAAGACAGGCTATCAGGTTTCCGATTTCGACCTCATCGAGGCAAACGAGGCCTTCGCCGCACAGTCTGTAGCTGTAGGCAAGGAGCTTGGCTTTGACCTTGAGAAGCTTAACGTAAACGGCGGCGCGATCGCTCTGGGACATCCGGTAGGAGCGTCAGGAGCCCGTATCCTTGTTACTCTGCTTCACGCAATGGAGGAAAGAGGCGCGAAGAAGGGCCTTGCGACGCTTTGCATAGGCGGCGGCATGGGATGCGCGACCATAGTTGAAAGAGAAGGCTGAGGTTCGCACCAAAGCACACGATTTGAAACAAGCTTATTCGATATTTGCTTGCAAATATCGAATTGGTCGGTGCAAAATCGGAAATGATTCGTTCGAAGGATCGAACGAATCGGCACGAACTGAAGTTCGTACCTAAGCGCATGGTTTGTAAACAAACCATGCGCAGGAAAGGAGAATATTTCGTATGGAGTTTGTTTTATATGAGGTAAAGGATCAGATCGCCGTGATCACCATCAACCGGGAAAAGGCTCTTAACGCTTTGAATTCCCAGGTGCTTGACGAGCTTAACGAGGTGCTTGACGGCGTTGATCTTGATACGGTCAGATGCCTTGTGCTCACGGGCGCAGGTGAAAAATCCTTTGTGGCGGGAGCGGATATCGGCGAGATGAGTACGCTTACAAAGGCAGAGGGCGAGGCCTTCGGCAAAAAGGGCAATGATCTTTTCAGAAGGCTTGAGACCTTCCCGATCCCGGTCATTGCGGCAGTAAACGGTTTTGCTCTTGGCGGTGGCTGTGAGATATCGATGAGCTGTGATATCAGGCTTTGCTCCGATAACGCAGTGTTCGGGCAGCCCGAGGTCGGCCTCGGGATAACCCCCGGCTTTGGCGGGACACAGAGGCTTGCCCGGCTTGTAGGCCCGGGAATGGCCAAGCAGATGATATATACGGCAAGAAACATAAAGGCTGACGAAGCTCTGAGGATAGGCCTTGTAAATGCGGTATATCCAAAGGAGGAGCTGATGGCTCAGGCCGAAAAGATGGCAGTCACGATCGCGGGGAATGCTCCGATCGCGGTAAGAAACTGCAAGAAGGCCATAAATGAAGGTCTGGATGCCGACATGGACGAGGCGATAGTGATCGAGGAGAAGTTGTTCGGAGACTGCTTCGAGACAGAGGACCAGAGGTACGGGATGGCATTCTTCCTGGACAAGAATAAGGAAAAGGTGAAGGAACCCTTCAAAAACTGTTAAAACCGATGTAATCAGGTAATGTCGGGGTCAATGTATTTTTTAAGGAGGATATATATATAATGAAAGTAGGAATTATCGGTGCGGGAACTATGGGCTCTGGTATAGCTCAGGCCTTTGCGATGACAGACGGCTACGAGGTCTGTCTCTGCGACATTAAGGAGGAATTTGCAGAGGGCGGTCTTGCAAAGATCAAAAAGAACTTAAACTTCCTCGTAGGGAAGGAAAAGATCACCCAGGAGAAGGCAGACGCCATTCTTTCAAAGATCACTATCGGTCTTAACAATATCTGTACGGATTGTGACCTCATCGTTGAGGTAGCCCTTGAAAAGATGGAGATCAAGCAGTCGATATTCAAGGAGCTTATGGGCATTGTCAAAAAGGACTGCATGTTCGCAAGCAATACCTCATCACTTTCCATAACGAAGATAGGCGAGGGACTGGACAGGCCCATGATAGGCATGCATTTCTTCAACCCCGCAGACAGGATGAAGCTCGTAGAGGTTATAAAGGGCGAGAATACACCTCAGGAAATGGTCGATAAGATCAAGGCCATAGCTGTAGAGATAGGAAAAACTCCGGTCGAGGTCAAGGAGGCTCCGGGCTTTGTGGTAAACAGGATCCTCATCCCTATGATAAATGAAGCGATCGGCGTTTACGATGCCGGCACCGCTAGCGCAGAGGATATCGATACGGCTATGCAGCTTGGCGCATCACATCCCATGGGACCCCTTCATCTTGCGGATCTCATCGGTCTTGACATCTGCCTTGCCATCATGGAGGTGCTTCATACCGAGACAGGAGATGACAAGTACGCTCCCCAGCCCCTGCTTAAGAAAATGGTTGAGGAAAAGAAGCTCGGTAAGAAGACCGGTGCAGGCTTCTTTGATTATTCAAGGTAAGCCGCGGGAAAACAAAGACAGCAGTTCAGCTGAGGCTGAGCTGCTGCAGGCAAAGCTATAGTGAACAGAATAAAACAGCTCGCCGTGGTTGGTGATGCTATGTAAAAATCAGTACGGAGGAATATACGATCATGGATTTTTCTTTATCAAAAGAACATGAAATGGCAAGACAGCTTTTTGCGGAATTTGCCGAAAAGGAAGTAAAGCCTCTCGCACAGGAGATCGATGAGAACCACAGATTTCCGAGAGAGACTGTTGACAAAATGGCCAGATACGGCTTTTTGGGTATTCCCGTTCCCAAGGAGATGGGAGGTCAGGGCTGCGACGTGCTTACCTATGTAATGTGCGTTGAGGAGATGTCAAAGGTCTGCGGTACGACAGGCGTTATCGTGTCTGCACACACCTCTCTCTGCATCGACCCCATCATGACCTACGGAACCGATGCCCAGAAGGAAAAGTACCTTGTTCCCCTTGCAAAGGGTGAGAAGCTCGGTGCCTTCGGTCTTACTGAGCCCGGTGCCGGAACCGACGCGCAGGGACAGCAGACAAAGGCCGTGCTTGACGGAGACGAGTGGGTGCTTAACGGCTCCAAGTGCTTTATCACAAACGGTAAGGAGGCTGATGTCTATGTGATATTTGCCGTTACCGGAAAGGTTGAAAAGCGCGGAAGGATGATGAAGGAGATCTCGGCCTTCATAGTTGAAAAGGGAACACCCGGCTTTACCTTCGGTACCAAGGAGAACAAAATGGGTATCTGCGGCTCCTCCACCTATGAGCTTATCTTTACGGACTGCAGGATCCCCAAGGATAACCTTTTAGGTCAGCGGGGCAAGGGCTTTAATATAGCGATGCATACCCTCGACGGCGGCCGTATCGGTATCGCCGCACAGGCCTTAGGGCTTGCGGAGGGCGCTCTTGAGACCACGATCAATTACGTTAAGGAAAGAAAGCAGTTCGGCAAGTCCATAGGACAATTCCAGAACACCCAGTTCCAGCTTGCCGATATGGCTACAAAGGTAGAGGCTGCAAAGCTTCTTGTATACAAGGCTGCGCTTAAGAAGCAGGAGTATCAGTCCAATCCCAAGATCTCCTATTCTGTAGAGGCTGCGATGGCAAAGCTCTGCGCGGCAGAGGTGGCGATGGAGGTCACTACAAAGGCTGTTCAGCTCCATGGCGGCTACGGATACATAAAAGAGTACGATGTTGAGCGTATGATGCGTGACGCCAAGATCACGGAGATCTACGAAGGAACTTCCGAGGTTCAGAGAATGGTTATAAGCGCCAATATCTTAAAGTAAGCACACGATTTTCTGCGAAAATCGTTGCAGAAAAGGAAATGATCCGTTCGATAAGACAAACGGATCGGCGCGAACTGAAGTTCGCACCTAAGCACACGATTTTCTGCGAAAATCGGTGCAGTATTATTTCAGGAGGAAAACGAAGTGAAAGTAATAGTTTGTATAAAACAGGTTCCGGATACCAAGGGCGGCGTAAAGTTTAACCCGGACGGAACGCTTGACAGAGCTGCAATGCTTGCCATTATGAATCCTGACGACAAGGCGGGGCTTGAGGCTGCTTTGCGCCTGAAGGATCAGTACGGTGCCGAGGTGACCGTACTTACCATGGGACTTCCCAAGGCTACTGACACCTTAAGAGAGGCGCTTGCCATGGGGGCCGATAAGGCCATCCTTATCACCGACAGAAGGCTTGGAGGCGCTGATACCTGGGCTACCTCTTCCACCATTGCCGCGGGTATCAGGAATCTGGAATATGATCTCATCATAACCGGACGTCAGGCTATCGACGGAGATACAGCCCAGGTAGGTCCCCAGATAGCCGAGCATCTCGGGATCCCCGTTATTTCCTATACTCAGGAGCTTAAGATAGAGGGAGACAAGGTTATCGTAAAGCGTCAGTTTGATGACAGATATCATATCCTTGAGGCTAAGATGCCCTGCCTCTTAACTGCTCTTTCAGAGCTCAATGACCCCAGATACATGACTCCCGGCGGGATCTTTGACGCGGTAAAGGCCGATATCACGACCTGGAGCAGGGATGATCTTAAGGATCTTGATGATGCCAATATAGGTCTTGCAGGCTCTCCCACCAAGATCGCGAAGGCTTCCGATAAGGTAAGAAAGGGAGCAGGCGAAAAGGTCGTTCCCGATTCTCCCGACGAAGCAGTTGATTACATTGTTTCCAAGCTTAAAGAAAAGCATGTGATATAAGGGGGTGGAAGAGATGAATTTAGAAGAATATAAAGGTGTATATATATTTGCCCAGCAGGTCGATAACGAGATCAGCAGTATTTCATATGAATTGCTCGGTAAGGCTAAGGAGCTGGCAGAGCCCCTGAACGCTGAAGTAACGGCAGTGCTTATCGGCTCCGGAGTTAAGGGGCTTGCTGATTCGCTTGCGGAGTACGGTGCGGATAAGGTGATCGTGGTCGATGATCCCGAGCTTAAGGATTACAGAACGGAGCCTTATGCCCATGCTCTTTCCTCAGTCATAAATGAGTTCAAGCCTGAGATCATGCTGGTTGGCGCAACGGCTATAGGAAGAGACCTTGGCCCTACGGTTTCCGCAAGGGTCGCTACCGGTCTTACTGCCGACTGTACGGTGCTCGACATCGGTGATTTTCCGCTCAACCCTATTCCGGGACAGGAGCAGCTTCATAATCAGCTGCTTATGACTCGTCCCGCTTTCGGCGGAAACACCATAGCTACGATAGCCTGCCCTAACAACCGTCCGCAGATGGCTACCGTCCGTCCCGGCGTTATGCAGAAGATAGAGCCCAAGAAGGGTGCAAAGGCAGATGTGATCGAGTTCAATCCCGGCTTCACTCCCAACAACAGGTATGTCACGATAAAAGAGATCGTAAAGGCTGTTTCCGATACTGTCGATATAATGGATGCAAAGATCCTTGTATCCGGCGGACGTGGAGTAGGAAGCCCCGAGAACTTTAAGATACTTGAGGAGCTTGCGGCTGCCATAGGCGGAACGGTATCCTGCTCACGTGCGGTAGTGGATGCCGGTTGGAAGCCCAAGGATCTTCAGGTCGGACAGACCGGTAAGACGGTACGTCCCAATGTATATTTCGCTATCGGTATTTCGGGAGCCATCCAGCATGTTGCCGGTATGGAGGAGTCTGACATCATCGTTGCGATCAATAAGGATGAGGACGCGCCTATCTTTGATGTGGCTGATTACGGCATCGTAGGTGATCTCAATAAGATCGTTCCTGCGCTTACTGAAAGTATAAAGGCGGAGTTAGCAAAGAAATGATCCGTTCAGCGAGCTGAACGGATCGGCGCGAACTAAAGTTCGCACCTAAGCGCACGATTTGCAAGCAAATCGGCGCAGACGAAGAAATGATCCGTTCAGCGAGCTGAACGGATCGGAATGAACTGAAGTTCATTCCTAAGCGCACGATTTGCAAGCAAATCGGCGCAGACGAAGAAATGATCCGGCGACAAGGGCGGGCTGAAAGCCCGCCCCTGTCACCTTTACAAGGCTGATCAACGGTCAGAGTCTGCGGGAGCGCCCGCTCCTTTCTTTACCGATTGCTTAAACATCAGCGGATCGAAATAAGAAAGCACATTATTACGGACTCTTTTTGTTTTGCGTTAAGCTTTTCATTGATCTCGCGCTGCTTTTCAATAAATTCGTCTTTTTGCTGTCCTGAGAGTTTAGAGATGAATTCATCGATCGCGGCCTTATGAAGCTCCCTCTGCTTTAAATACCCCGCATAGGCATTTTCCATGATATTGACCCAGAGGGCGTTCAAGCCTCCGTGCTCTTCGTTTCTCTGTTTGGGAACCTTGATATATATGGGTTTGCCGGTATAGACAAAGCCCTCGGCGTCAAGATCGAGGTTCGGCTTCATAAACCGTACCGTAACCGTACCGTCGCCGTTATCCTTCATGCAGTCCTTTATGATCTGCGGTTCAGCTTAATTATTTCCGCATTTTCGGGAACCGTAAGATTACCGTCGGAAAGCCCTGAAAGGAGACTCTGGTATCCGCGCAGGTATGTTATGTAGAACCCTTCCTCGGTATCCTTATAAAGCTCAATAAGCTTATCCAGATTGTTTTTTGCTTTCTGAAAGGCAGCGATCTCTCCGTCACGCTCCTCCAGGATCCTTTCTCTTAAGCTGCCTTCCTCATCACGGTACATGGAATAGTCCCCGGTCAGGTTTCCGTATTCGATCACATTGTTTAAAAACTCATTAAAGAGCGGCTTCGCCTCTGATTCCTTTCCGATATCCGCTCGGGCCATCTGCACAAGAGCCTTTTTCATCATCTGCCTTCTCTGCTCCGAGAAGGTGCGGTTCACATGCTCCGGTGAGACCAGGTTCAGGGCCTCCTGATCGGAATAGTAGCTTTGTACCTGAAGAGTTCTGGCAACGGGGAAATACTGCCGTTCCTTAAGAGCCGTATAGTCATTCATGACATCGCTGCGGACGCGGTTTCTGTATTCGGTGAGCTTTTCCTTCCTGGTACCGAGAAACTTTTTTTTACGCTCGTAGGGTATGGTATTTCCGCTCCTGTCCGTATATACCTCGCCCTTTTTAAGCTGTGCTATACGATTCAGATCCTCCGCCTCATTTATACCTAACTGCATCACCTTTTTGTTCCGGGTCTGCATCTGGGCATTCAGCTTAAGCTCCCTTGCCATTAACTCAAGCTCGAGCCAGATAAGGTGTACCGCCTCCGTTTCTCCGCCTTTTATGATATCGACCCATGAGATTTCATAGCTGTTCTCATTTTTCCTGACCAGGATCACCGCCTCCGGCTTCTCACCCTTAAAGGAAACCAGAGAAAAAAGAGGGTGCGCGCTCTGGATACCCTTGGGATCAAAGCCTTCAAACCTGGCGGCAGGTCCCTTCCTTACCCTGTGGAGCTCATCCTCATTCAAGCTTTTTAATTGCATGATATGAATGTCTGAATTTTCTGTTTTCTTTTCTCTGTTCTCTATGAAGGCTAGCTTTCCCTTTCTTCCGAGAGCCTTCTCCCTCTTCACAAAGGAACAGACAGCCTTCTTTGTAAAACGGTAGACAGGGTACTCTGTCTCATCCTCAAAGAAGCTCGCAGGTTTTTTACCGCTTCGTCATTCTGAGCAAGCAGGGCCCCTGCCGTGAACTCTCCGTTATAGAGTCCGAAACCGATAAAACCCTCCTCCATGCTGATCCCGGTATAGCCCTGAGGGAAATAGCTCAGAAAGGCTTCCGCATCGGTCTGTTTTATCTCAACAATATTCAATCCCGGTTCCATAAGAAATACCTCTTTCCGGTTACAGTAAACGACAACCCTCTTTTCGTTTCGGCGTTTACTGCGAATCTTCATAAAAGCTGTAAAAGTAGCTGCCGGATCGCCCCTGCGGATGCCTGTAAAACAGTATATCATGACGTAAAAAAAGCGTCAAAGCAGGGAGAGACCCCATTTTTATAAAAAGAATGCCCGTATTATTAAATAGAACGGAAAGATCATAGGATCTTAAAGAAAAGATCCGGGACATTTCACAGAGAAATGTATAAACGGTCTTCCGAAGAGGGAAAACAGGAATTATAAGAAAGCTTTCTTCATAATCGCATAATTAGGAAATGATTCGATCTAAAAAGCAGATCGAATCGGCGCGAGCTAAAGCTCGCACCTAAGCGCACGACCATAAGGAAAGGACACGGGGATTATGTTAGGACTTGCTTTTTTATTCTGTTTGACGTTATCTATTGGCCTGGAGATCGCCAAAGAGAAGATGGATTGATGTAATTATAAGTAAATACAGTTTCGGTCCGGTGCTTAACATACCTCCTTAACAAATAAAAGCGCTAAGACTTCAAGTCATTGTTTTCTTTTTCATTGCCGGACCGGCTGATTACAGTATATGGAGCTTCCTCACTTCCATGCCTCTTATAATCGGAAATGATCCGTTCGATAAATCGAACGGATCGGCGCAGAATCGACACAGAGAGGCGCAGAGAAACGGCATCCTGTTCGGGTGCCGTTTCTTTTTCATGAGATATTTTTCCTGAGACACTTTATATTTTCTTTATTATTTGGTACAATAATCATTACGACAATCTCAGTGTCGTCCATGTTGTGTTATAAGGCTTCATGCGGGAGAGTTGAAATGAATTTCCTTCGGGATCTGGTTAATAATAAGTCCAGACTTAAGCTTGTGAGTGCACTGCTTACCGGTTTCATAGCAGCCGTAGTGATTTTTTTTGTGTTCACCTTTCGTACAAGGATCACCGAGTTTACCTGCCGTAACGAGCTGAGGCGGCTGGACAGCAGTGCCAGGAGCATATCGGCCATGATAAACGAGCAGCTATATCTGCTGGAAAGCCTGGCGCGGGAGTTTGGTGTGAGAGAGCCCGAAACAAAGGATGAGATAACAGAGGCCATTTCCGCGGTTGAAGATATACACTTTTTCGGGAGCCTCAGGTTCGCTGATCTTGACGGTGTGGTCCATGGCGAGGACGGCAAGGTGTACGACGCCAACGTAAAGGGGCTCAGGCAGTATGAGGAGGCCCTTGAAGGCAAAAGCAGCATATCCAGAGAACTTATCATAGACGTCTCTGATTTTGATAAGGCAATTATCCTTTCCGCGCCGGTAACCGTTAAGGGGGAGATAAAGGGCGCCCTGTTCGGTTTTCTTAACAGCAAGGGCATATCCGAAATGATCCGTACCCTTCAGCTTCCCGGTGAAAACCTTGTGATCCTTGATGACGGGCTCAACATAATCGGTAAAAGCGACGGGAACATTACGGCTAATTTCAAAAATAAATTTGATTACTACCTCAGACAGTTCCGCTACAGGGATTCGCACAACGCGGCAGAGATAAACAACATCATTGAGGCAGGGGATTCCGTGTACTCCGATGTAAGGCTGAACGGAGAAGATTATCTGCTGCTGGTCACGGCTCTGGACGTAAACAGCTGGTACATGGTCCAGCTTATGGATATAAAGACGGTAAACAATGTGAGAGACTATCTCATGGGATTTACCTTTATGTTCAGTTTAATAATCTTCCTTACAGGGATCCTGCTGTTTTATCTCACCTATTCCTCCATTGCCGTTACACTTGAGCTTAGAGCGCTGAATATGCAGTATTCTCTTCTCGATAACGAGAATAAGGCGGTCACCTTCTCCTGCAATCCCGATTCCAGGGCGGTGGAGCTGAGCGGAGCGGTGGAGCAGGTGCTCGGCGGCGAGATCGCCAAAACAGGTACTGTCAATCTGGTCACTCTCCTTGATAAGCTTCACGAGAGCGATCAGGGGCTGTCCAGGGATATCGCAAAGGCCGCCAGGGATGGGAGCGGAAAATACGAGACCGAGGTCAGGATACAGAACGCGGAAGGAAGCTATGACTGGTACAAGCTTGAGGCTATTATAGTCAGGAGCAGAGGAAGGGTAACAAAGATCATCGGGAGCCTTAAAAATTCGGAGGCTCAGATCGCAAAGGAGCATGTGCTCAAAAACAAGGCGGAAAGGGATCTTCTTACCGGGCTTCTTAATAAGGTAACGATGCAGAATTCCGTCGAGGAGATAATAAAGAGCCGTCCCTACAGCACCTTTGCCTTTTATATCATAGATATGGATAATTTTAAGGCCGTAAACGACAATCTCGGGCATGCGGTAGGAGATAAGGTCTTAGTGGACGTAGCTAACAAGCTGACGCTTCTGTTCAACGAGTTTGATTTTATCGGAAGGCTCGGCGGGGATGAGTTTGCGGTCATGCTCGTGATCCCCGAGAACATGAGCAATTATTCCAGCCGTCTTATCGAGCTGAAGGCCAAGAGCCTCTGCGAAAACCTGAGGGAGACCTATTCCGATGAGACAAAGAGCGTGACGGTTTCCTCAAGCATCGGAATTTCGATCTATTCCGCGGACGGCTCAAACTTTGAAGAGCTGTACAGGCATGCCGATCTTGCGCTTTATCAATCCAAAAACACCGGAAAGAACAGGTTCACCTTCTATTCGAAGGAGCTTGAGAAGGCTTGAAGGACAGGTTTGAAAGTAAACTTTCAAACCTGATTGGCGTGTCAGATACGAGCCCGAGTAAACTCGGCTCGTGCCTGACACTGGAGAACAAAAATGATGGTGAGGGAGGCATGATCAACCGGAGCTTCTTATAAAGCTCCTAACATACAATGCCTTACCCTTATTAATAGAAAAGGAGATTTACTTAAAATGAGCAAGACATTTGACGATTTATTAAAGAAGCTTTCTTCGTGCCCTACCAAGAAGGTTTCGGTAGCAGCCGCACAGGACAGGCCTATCCTTGAGGCCGTTGCAATCGCCAGGAAAAGAGGTATAGCCAATGCTACCCTGGTAGGCGATGAGGCAAAGATAAAGGAGATAGCAGCCTCTATAGAGATGGACCTGACAGACTATGAGATCATTAACGAGCCCGACCTTGAGCAGGCAGCCTTAAAGGCCGTTTCCCTGGTGCATGACGGAAAGGCTGATATGTACATGAAGGGACTGACCGATACCAAGACCTTTTTGAAGAGCGTTCTGAATAAAGAGGTGGGACTGCGCACCGGAAGGCCGCTTTCTCACGTCTGCGTTTTTGAGCTGCCGCATATGGACAGGCTCCTGTTTTTGACGGATGTGGCCTTCATACCTTATCCCACCCTAGAGGACAAGGTTGCCATGATCGATCTTACGGTGGATGTGGCAAGGGCCTGCGGAGTTGAAAACCCCAAGGTGGCTCCCCTTGCCGCGGTCGAGGTGGTAAACCCCAAGATGCAGGTCACCGTGGAGGCCAGCGAGCTCACAAAGATGAACGAGGAAGGAAAGATCAAAAACTGCATAGTTGACGGTCCTCTGTCCCTTGACCTTGCTATCGATCCCGAGGCCGCAAAGCACAAGGGAGCTACAGGAAGAAAGATAGTCGGGGATGCGGATATCCTGCTGTTCCCGGATATACATGCCGGAAATCTTGTATACAAGGCCATCGTACATATGGTCGACTGCAAGAACGGAAATATCCTTACGGGAACGAAGGCTCCGGTAGTACTGACATCCAGGTCGGATTCCACAGAGATAAAGGTGAACTCCCTTGCTCTGGGCGCTATCGTCGCCAATGAGCTCTGATCTTATTTTCAGAAGCATCAGGCAATAACGGATTACCTGTCTATATTAAATATAAGGAGAAAACAATGTCAAAAAAAAGTCTGATAATCAATCCCGGCTCTACATCTACAAAGATAGGCGTTTTCGAGGATGAGACCCTGTTATTTGAGGAGACTCTGAGGCATTCCACCGAGGAGATAGCCAGATACGATAAAATAGTTGACCAGAAGGATTTCCGGAAGGAGATCATAGTAAACCTTTTAAAGGAAAAGGATTTTGACATCAGCTCACTTGATTTCATAGTGGGAAGGGGAGGAATGCTCAAGCCCATTCCCAGCGGCACCTATGAGGTGAACGATGAGCTCTTAAAGGATCTTGAGATAGGCAGACAGGGGCAGCATGCCTCTAACCTTGGCGGCATCCTTGCAAAGGAGATAGCCGATTCCATCGGGGTACCCGCCTATATCGTTGACCCTACCGTTGTAGACGAGATGATGGACATAGCCAGATATTCCGGGATCCCCGAGCTTCCCAGGGTGAGCGTGTTCCATGCTCTCAACCAGAAGGCCGTGGCGAGGAGATATGCAAAGGAGATCGGAAAGGCCTATGAAGAGCTTGATCTCATTGTCGTACACATGGGAGGAGGAGTTTCGGTAGGACCTCATAAGCATGGCAGGGTGATCGATATCTTCAATGCCCTTGACGGGGACGGAGCCTTTTCGCCGGAGCGCGCGGGAGCGGTTCCTTCGGGTGCTCTCGTAAAGCTTTGCTACAGCGGCAGGTATACCGAAGCTGAGGTCATGAAAAAGGTGGTAGGCAACGGAGGCTTTAACGCATACCTTAATACAAACGATATGAGAGACGTTGACAGGATGGTGGAGGAAGGAAACGAAGAGGCCGCAAGGATCAGGGAGGCCTTCATTCTCCAGATGTCAAAGGATATCGGGTCAATGGCCTGCGTACTTGAGGGAAAGGTGGATCAGATAATCCTGACCGGCGGCATCGCCTATGATAAGGCGGTAGTAGCGGGCATAAGGAAAAGGTGCGAATGGATCGCTCCCTTTACGGTATATCCCGGAGAGGACGAGCTGCTTGCTCTCTGCCAGGGCGGCTTAAGGGTAATGAACGGTGAAGAGAAGGCTAAGAAATACTAAGCGGACGAGCTTATATGAAACATAGTCGCGGATAAGAAAACGGTCAGTTCGGCAAGCTGAACTGACCGGAGAAAACTGAAAAGAAGCTTGTATGTAAGCGGTGAATGGCCTTACCGGCCGGTTCACCGCTTACGTCTTTTAAGTATAAAATGCAGCTCGGAGGAGAACCCGCTTTTGTCCAACACCAGCTGGAGCTCATCCATAAGGGGGGTGAAGCGCTCCGAAAAATAAGAAGCGAAAGCATTATTTTCGGTCCTTGCAAGCTCCACCATGATAAAGCGGTACAGATCGTTGATATCGGAGCCGAAGCGCCACTCGTAGGCAACTTCAAAGCCGATGCTCTCAGCCATATATGCGATCGACTCATCCGTAAAAAGGTGGGTATGCGTCCCGCCCATATGCCGGTTATAGCAGTCCTGATGCGAGGCTTCAAAGGCGCAGGAGAAGGAGAACATGGGGACCGAGGCATAGAGATAGCTTATGCTCTCGTTTTCCCTTATGGCACAGAGGTTTTCCTTAAGGTGTACCAGATGCTCAAGAACACCGATGGCGGAGACGATATTTGCGGAGGTCTCCCTTATATGCCTGATGGAATCGGTAAGCCCGACGCACAGGAGGCTTTCATCGCCCATGACTGAATTGCCGTAGTTCACCTCGTTTTCGGAAACCTCGATCCCTGACGCCGCTATTTTAAGCTCATGCAGGGAGGATACAAAATATCCGCAGCCCGCGCCTATGTCAAGGACATTCATGTCCTCTGCCGAAAGCCCTTCCTTTTCAAGACAGTCCCTCAAAAACTCCGCCTTGGGAATATATATGAGATCCCTGCGGCTCATATACTGTTCCTTTTCGGCTTCGCTGTAATTTCTTGAATAGTCGTCCTGAACATAGACCCTGTCGGCAAAATCATCGGTATCCTCAAATTCGCTGTTAAGGTGACCGCATTTTTCACATTTGATATAATTCAGCCCGTGGCTTTTTAAAAAAGGCGCCGAAAGAGGGCTCTCACATATCTTGCAGACGGTACGCTTCGGCTGGGAGGACAGTATGTCCGCCATTTTATCAGCCATCCTTAACATCCCGTCATTGTTTTCAAAAAAGCCTGTTTTAAAGGAATTAAGCTTTCCGAAGGATTTTCCGTATTTCTTCTGTGCTGCCATCTTCTTCACCCCATGTATTTTTTATTAAGCAACAGGTATCCTGTTGTAACGGTTCACCGAAAAGTGAACGGTTGCATCCTGTTTACGACCGATCACAGGTATAACGAGTATAACACAAAACCGGCCCGAATCAAACCTGCGGCCCGGAGCCTTCAGGGCGATCGCTTAATACACCAGGGTTGTGCTGGATATGCAGCTTATAAGAAATCCCGTCTCTTCGCGGCTGCAATTCACTAAACTCAAAGCAATTTTCCAAAGAGGAAATGATCCGTTCGATAAATCAAACGGACTTATTCGACATATGCACGCATATGTCGAATTGGCCGGAACGAACTGAAGTTCGTTCCTAAGCGCACGATTCCATAAATGGAATCGGCGCAAAAGCTCAGATCCGGGTTTTTTATAATCTGCATATCCTGCCGGGTTTATAAAGGTATTAAGCGATTGCCCTGCGTTTCCCCAAGAATGATTTGAAACTTGCTGTAAACCATGTTATACTAACGAACGCGGTCTGATTTCCTGCAAGGCCTGTTCGATATTTGTCCGCAAATATTGAATTGGACCGGTGCGGCGCGGCCGACCTGAGCAGTTACTGCGTGAGAGAAATATTCTTTGCAGAGGTTTATTAAATGAAAATAATAGATAAGCTTTTCGGAACCCATAGTGAGCGTGAGCTTAAGCTGATAAAGCCCTTGGTCGATAAGGTCGAGTCTCTCAGGGACAGCATGATGGCGCTGTCTGACGAAGAGCTTAAGGACAAGACCAGACAGTTTAAGGAGAGGCTTTCTTCAGGCGAGACCCTTGATGATATCCTGCCTGAGGCCTATGCGGCCGTCAGGGAGTCTGCAAGGCGAAACATCAATATGGAGCATTACCGGGTACAGATCATCGGCGGGATCATCCTTCATCAGGGCCGCATAGCGGAAATGAAGACCGGTGAAGGTAAGACACTGGTATCCACCCTTCCCGCGTATCTCAATGCCCTTACCGGCAGGGGGGTCCATATAGTAACGGTAAACGATTATCTGGCAGACCGTGATGCCAACTGGATGCGTCCGGTCCATGAGGGCCTCGGGCTTACCGTGGGAGTGGTATTGAATTCCATGACTCCGGAGGAGAGAAGGGCAGCCTACAACTGTGACATCACCTATGTTACCAATAATGAGCTCGGCTTTGATTACCTCAGGGACAATATGGTGATCTATAAGGAGCAGCTGGTCCTCAGAGAGCTTGCCTATGCCATCATCGATGAGGTCGATTCGGTCCTTATCGACGAGGCCAGAACTCCTCTTATCATTTCGGGACAGAGCGGAAAGTCCACCAAGCTCTATGAGGTATGCGATATCCTTGCCCGCCAGCTTACGAGAGGGGACGATGTCGAGGATCTTTCCAAGATGGATGCCATCATGGGGATAGAGATCGAGGAGACCGGAGACTTTATAGTAAACGAAAAGGACAAGTTCGTGACGCTTACACAGGAGGGTGTAAAAAAGGTCGAGAACTTCTTCCATATAGATAACCTTGCCGATCCTGAAAACATAGATATCCAGAACAATATGATCCTGGCGCTTCGCGCGCATAATCTGATGTTCAGGGATCAGGATTATGTCGTAAAGGATGATCAGGTCCTGATAGTGGACGAATTTACCGGGCGTATAATGCCGGGACGCCGCTATTCCGACGGCCTGCATCAGGCGATAGAGGCCAAGGAGCACGTTAAGGTCAAGAGAGAGAGCAAGACCCTTGCTACCATAACCTTTCAGAATTTCTTCAACAAGTTTGAGAAGAAGGCGGGAATGACAGGTACCGCCCTTACTGAGGAAAAGGAATTCCGTGATATCTACGGAATGGATGTTATAGAGATCCCCACTAATGTGCCTGTTCAAAGGAAGGATCTGCAGGATGCGGTATATAAGACAAAAAAGGAAAAGCTTCACGCTATCTGTGACGAGATAGAAAGAGCCCATGCGACCGGCCAGCCCATCCTTGTGGGCACCATTACCATCGAGGCCTCGGAGGAGCTTTCCGGGCTTCTCAAGCGCAGAGGGATACAGCATAACGTCCTGAATGCCAAGTTCCATGAGCTGGAGGCTGAGATAGTAGCGGATGCGGGTATTCACGGGGCCGTCACGATCGCTACCAACATGGCCGGCCGTGGTACGGATATCAAGCTCGACGAGGAGGCCAGGGCAGCAGGCGGACTTAAGATAATCGGGACCGAGCGTCATGAATCGAGACGTATAGACAATCAGCTGAGAGGACGTTCCGGACGTCAGGGAGATCCCGGAGAGTCGAGGTTCTTTATCTCTCTCGAGGACGACCTCATGCGTCTGTTCGGTTCGGAACGGATGATGGAGGTGTTTAATGCTCTCGGGGTCCCGGAAAACGAGCAGATAGAGCATAAGATGCTTACGAGCGCCATAGAGAGGGCGCAGAAAAAGATAGAGAACAACAACTTCGGCATCAGAAAGAACCTGCTTGAATACGACCAGGTCATGAACGAGCAGCGTGAGATAATCTATGCCGAGAGAAGACGGGTGCTTGACGGCGAGAGCATGAGGGACGTTATCTTCAAGATGGCGACCGATTTTGTGGAGAATACCGTCGATATGTGCATAGGTGATGATTCCGTGTCCGAGGACTGGGATCTTGCCGAGCTCAATCAGCATCTGCTTGCGACCATTCCGATAAAGGAGATAAAGACGCCTGATGTAAGGGGCCTTAAAAAGAATGAGCTCAAGCACAACCTGAAGGAGGAGGCCGTAAAGCTGTATGAGGCAAAGGAGGCTGAGTTCCCTACTCCCGAGCATTTAAGGGAGATAGAGCGGGTCATCCTTCTTAAATCCATAGACAGAAAATGGATGGATCATATAGACGACATGGATCAGCTCCGTCAGGGAATAGGGCTGCAGGCATACGGCCAGAGGGATCCTCTGGTGGAATATAAGATGACCGGCTATGACATGTTCAACGCGATGACCGATGCGATATCGGAGGAGACCATCCGTATCCTTTACCATATCAGGATAGAGCAGAAGGTGGAGCGTGAGGAGGTCGCGAAGGTGACCGGGACCAATAAGGATGATACCGGGGTGAAGCAGCCTAAAAAGAGGACCGCGGAAAAGGTATATCCTAACGATCCCTGCCCCTGCGGCTCCGGAAAGAAATACAAGAACTGTCACGGAAGCCGCGCCTTCGGGCACGCACAGTAATCTCAGCCAAAAATCACGAACCCCGAGAAAGCTTAAATCCCGAAACAAAAAATAAGTGAAAAAACGATCATGGTAGAACTGGATAATATAAAAACCGAATTACAGTCCCTATCAGCTCCGCTTAAGGAGGTCGAGGCCTCTCTGAGCATTGATGAGAAGAAAAACAGGGTCGAGGAGCTTGAACGTCTGATGGAGGAGCCGAATTTCTGGGATGACACCGAAAGGTCCCAGAAGTATATGAAGGAGCTTTCGGGCCTGAAATCCGCCATCGAAACGATAAACGGTCTGAACAGGCAGTATGAGGACATAGAGACCCTTCTTGAGATGGGCTATGAGGAGAACGATCCGGAGCTCATACCTGAGGTCACCCAGGAATTCGAAGCCTTTAAGAACAGGCTCGAGGAGATGAGGATATCTACCCTCCTTTCGGAGGAGTATGATAAAAACAATGCGATCCTGCGGCTGAATGCGGGAGCCGGCGGGACCGAAAGCTGCGACTGGGCCGGGATGCTGTACCGCATGTATACAAGATGGGCCGAGAAAAAGGGCTTTTCCGTTGAGGTCCTGGATTTTCTGGACGGGGACGAGGCGGGGATCAAGTCGGTCACCTTCCAGGTGAACGGTGAGAATGCCTACGGTTATCTCAAGTCCGAAAAGGGAGTTCACAGGCTGGTGAGGATATCGCCCTTCAACGCACAGGGAAAGCGTCAGACCTCGTTTGTGTCCTTAGACGTAATGCCCGAGATAGAAGAGGATCTGGATATAGAGATAAACGACGACGACATAAGGATAGATACCTACAGATCTTCGGGCGCGGGCGGACAGCACATCAATAAAACGAGCTCAGCTATCAGGATAACTCACTTCCCTACGGGAATAGTTGTCCAATGCCAGAACGAGAGATCGCAGCTGCAGAATAAGGATAAGGCGATGCAGATGCTGAAGGCAAAGCTTTATCTCCTGAAAAAGGAGGAAAATGCCGAGAAGCTGTCTGACATAAGAGGCGAGGTGAAGGAGATCGGCTGGGGAAACCAGATCCGCTCCTATGTTATGCAGCCATATACGATGGTAAAGGATCACAGGACCAATACAGAGGTCGCTCAGGTAGATGCCGTAATGGACGGATATATAGATCCGTTTATCAATGCATATCTCAGGTGGATTAAAAATGATGTTAAGGAGGCAGACGACAGATCATGATAAATATTGCTGTGCTTGGATATGGAACTGTAGGCTCCGGGGTTTTTGAGGTCATAAACACCAACAGGGATATCATCAACAATAATGCCGGCGAGGAGATCAATATAAAGTATGTGCTGGATCTCAGGGATTTTCCGGGAGATCCTGTGGAAAAGGTACTTGTGCACGATGCTGACGTGATCTTAAATGATCCTGAGGTCAGGGTGGTGGTAGAGGTCATGGGAGGAGTGGAGCCTGCGTATACCTTTGTTAAAAAGGCTCTTATGGCAGGAAAGAGCGTCTGCACCTCCAATAAGGAGCTGGTGGCTGAGCATGGCACGCAGCTTTTAAAGACTGCTTCGGAAAACGGAGTGAATTTCTTCTTTGAGGCGAGCTGCGGCGGCGGGATACCGATAATAAGGCCCCTCTGCACATCGCTTACGGCTGACAGGATAGAGGAGATATCGGGGATCCTTAACGGTACCACCAATTATATCCTTACGAAGATGGAGACCGAGGGCTGGGACTTTGACAAGGCCTTAAAGAGCGCACAGGACAACGGCTTTGCCGAAAGAAATCCTGAGGCTGACATAGAGGGCTATGATGCCTGCAGGAAGATCGCCATCCTTTCTTCCCTTGCTTACGGCAAGACTATAAGGTTTGAGGATATATATACCGAAGGGATAAGCAGGATCACCCACAGGGACATAGAATATGCCGGGAAGCTGGGATGCGCGGTGAAGCTTATCGCCTCCTGCGCTTATCTTGGAGAGGAGGAAGGGTATTGTGCCTTCGTTGCTCCTGTGATGATAAAAAAAGAACACCCGTTATTCCCTGTAAACGGGGTATTTAACGCTGTTTTTGTAGAAGGGAATATGTTAGGTCCCGCCATGTTTTACGGCAGCGGTGCCGGAAAGCTTCCGACGGCAAGCGCTGTTGTGGGCGACGTGGTCGAGGCAGTAAGGAACCTCGGGCGTACCCTGCCGGTCGCCTGGAGTGATGAGAAGCTTAAGCTGTCTGAGATCGGAAATATAGTCCGGAGGTTCTATGTAAGGATGGAAGGAGCTTTGGAGGAACGCCTTTCTGCAATAGAGAAGCTGTTTGGACGGGTAAACGTCTGCCGGATGGAGGATGAGACTCCGGATTTCTGTTTCATTACGGAGGCAATGGCCGAAAAGACCTTTGATGAGGCTTATTCAAAGCTTGAAGGGGCCCTTGGAAGGATAAGAGTAGATAACCTGAGTGTATAGAGGAGAGCATTATGCTGATCGTGAAAAAATTCGGAGGCACTTCGGTTGCCGACAAGGAACGTATAATGAACGTCGCCAGACGCTGTATAAGGGACTACAATGAGGGACATGACGTGGTGGTTGTGCTTTCCGCCATGGGAAAGCAGACAGACGTGCTGATAAACATGGCAAAGGATATCAACCCGAATCCCTCAAAGAGAGAAATGGATATGCTGCTTACCACCGGGGAGCAGACCTCGGTCGCTTTAATGGCCATGGCCATGGCGACCTTTAAGGTGCCTGCGATTTCCCTGAATGCCTTTCAGGTAAGCATGCACACCACAAGCAATTATTCAAACGCAAGGCTTAAAAGGATCGATACGGAGAGGATCCGTAATGAGCTTGACCAGAGAAAGATAGTTATAATCACGGGATTTCAGGGAGTTAATAAATACGATGATTACACCACTCTCGGAAGAGGAGGCTCTGATACTACCGCGGTAGCCTTGGCTGCCGCTCTTCATGCGGACGAGTGTGAGATATTCACTGATGTGGACGGTATATATACTGCGGATCCCAGGATAGTAAAAAATGCCCGGAAGCTGAAGGCAATAACCTATGATGAGATGCTGGATCTGGCGACTCTCGGAGCCGGTGTCCTGCATAACCGATCCGTTGAGATGGCAAAGAAGTACGGCGTTGCGCTCGTCGTGCGCTCAAGTCTTACAGAGGCGGAAGGGACCGTAGTTAAGGAGGATGTTAAAATGGAAAGACTTATCGTAAGCGGAGTCGCCGCGGATAAAAACGTTACCAGGATCTCTCTGGTAGGCCTGAAGGATGTGCCGGGCATAGCCTTCAAGGTGTTCGACGTGCTTGCAAAGGCGAATATCAACGTGGACATGATCCTTCAGTCCATAGGACGTCACGGGACCAAGGATATTACCTTTACCGTACCCGGAGACGCAAGCGGTGAAGCAGTGGAGGCGCTTGAGGCAAAGAAGGACAAGCTTGGCTTCGAGGAGCTTTCGATGAATAAGGAGGTTGCAAAGGTCTCCATAGTCGGTGCGGGCATGATGTCGAATCCCGGCGTTGCCGCAAAAATGTTCGAGGCTCTCTATAACTCCGGCATCAATATCAATATGATCTCCACCTCTGAGATCAGGGTGACCGTTCTGATAGATGTTAAGGAGGTCGATAAGGCGGTCAACGCCATCCATGATATGTTCGAGCTTGAGGATTAAAAGAGCTGCGCGTGAACGGTGAGCCTAAGTTAATGACATATTTGACGGCGGAATCCTTGAATTTCTGCTTTAAATGTGGTATCTTTAGGGTGGATAGTTATCCGGGTGTTTAGGCACACAATTATCTTCGATAATTGAGTGCAGGAGGCGAAATGGCAGCGATTTCGGGTTACGGAATGAATTACGCGATGAACGCGTATAATAATGCCATGAGACAGGGCCAGGGAGGATCTGCGGGCCTTAGCCCCTTCAGGCTTCAGGGCATGTCCGGGGGTGTTTCCGGCGCGGGAGCTGTTGAGGGCACCGGGGCCATAAGGAACCCCGGAGAGTCCAGGGAGGTGGCCCCCGGCAAGCGCGTTTCCCCGGCTGAGTGTGAGACCTGCGCCAACCGCAAATATCAGGACGGCTCCGACGAAATGGTATCCTTCAAATCCTCGGCCCATATTTCTCCTACAGAGGCGCCCTCAAAGGTCAGGGCGCATGAGATGGAGCATGTCTCCAACGCCTATAAGAAAGCAGAGCAGAACAACGGAAAGGTTTTGCAGGCCAGCGTAAAGATACAGACTGCCATCTGCCCGGAATGCGGAAGGACTTATGTAAGCGGAGGGCTTACCACTACCAGGATAGCTTACCAGAATGAGGACAACCCTTATATGAAGGACAAAAAGAGCACTGACGCGCAGGCTCTTCTGGGAAGGAACCTTGACCTTTCGGTATAGCGGAAATCATCAAAGTTAAATATTTTTCAGTTCAGAGACTTGCAGAGAGGGTAGAAGCCTTTTGGGTTTCCATCCTTTTCTTAGTCTGTGCCGATTTTCTATGGAGCATTTTTATGAGGCCGGTGTCGGATCTTAAGGCGATCGCCAGAAGGCGGATGTCAAAGCATAACGGTATATTGATAAGCTCGGCCGTTCTTTGCGGGCTTATGCTGATCACCCTGAACATGGCGGAGGCGGCGATCCTTATCATGGGAGTGGATTTCAGGGTCATTGACAGCATGCAGGGTATGATAGACGTGCTTGCCTCTCCCCGTATGCTTCTCATAACCTATGGGCTGTCCCTGCTGATCTCCATGCTTTCACAGCTTGTGTTTACCGGCTTCAAGCGGGTCTGCCTGATCGTCGCGAAGGATCTTAAGCCCTCGCTTTCGGATCTTTTTTTCCCGTTTAAATATAATCCGGATAAGGTGATAATAATGTCCTTCATTGTCTGGGTCGGTTCGTCAATAGGGAGCTTCACCTCCCTTTTTAACGGACTAAGGGGCGGACTTGCCCCGGGGCGGATGTCAGGCAGCGCCTTTTTCACGGAAATGGTCCTTCAGGTCGTTTCCGTCATCATACTGATACTTGTAAACGCCTATCTTTCCGCGGGCTATTATATTTATATCGAGGACCCCGACAAGCCGGTCGTTTACATTATAAAGGAAAGTGCAGCGCTTATGCGGGGCAATGTTTTAAGGCTGATATATATTACCCTGACCTTTGCCGGCTGGTTTTTGCTCGTACTCTTTACTTACGGGATAGCCCTTATCTATGTGGCTCCCTATCTATATACGGTTTATGGTTTGTTTTACAGAGATTTGAAGGGAGAATTAGGCAATGGATATTATTCGGAAGCTTAAGGATGAGCTGAAGGTACAGGAGTGGCGCGTTAAGGCCGCGGTAGATCTGATAGATGAGGGCAATACCATACCCTTTATCGCCCGTTACCGTAAGGAGGCTACCGGAGAGCTTGACGACGAGCAGCTGAGGACCCTCGATGAAAGGCTCAAATACTTAAGAAACCTTGAAGAACGGAAGGAAGCCGTCATAACAAGCATAGAGGAGCAGGGCAAGCTTACCGATGAGCTGAGGAAGGCGATCGAGGAGGCAGAGACCTTAGTCGTCGTTGAGGATCTCTACAGACCTTACAAGCCGAAGAGAAGGACCAGAGCGACTGTTGCCATAGAAAAGGGACTCGAGCCTCTTGCAGAGCTCATTCTTGCACAGGAGCTTTCGGAGCCCCTTGAAAATGCGGCAGCAGCATATATAAACGAAGAAAAAGAGGTTATGACGGCGCAGGATGCCATAGACGGAGCCAGGGATATCATTGCCGAGAATATTTCCGACAGTGCCGATTACCGCAGCTATATCCGTGATGCCACGAGGGAGGAGGGGATCATCTCCTCTGAGGCAAAGGATAAGGAGCAGAAATCGGTTTATGAGATGTACTACAGCTTCGAGGAGCCTGTAAGCAGGCTTGTGGGCCACAGGATCCTTGCGCTTAACAGAGGCGAGGCCGAAAAGATACTTACGGTCAGGCTCACCGCTCCGGTTGACAGGATACTGACCTATCTTTGCAAGCAGGTGATAACCTCTGACAACGAGTATACGACCCCTGTTCTGCAGGATGCGGTAAAGGACAGCTATTCAAGGCTCATAGCGCCGGCTATCGAGCGGGAGATAAGAAACGAGCTGACGGAAAAGGCGGAGGACGGTGCCATCGATGTCTTCGGGAAGAACTTAAAGCAGCTGCTTTTGCAGCCTCCCATCAGCGGACATGTGGTGCTCGGCTGGGACCCTGCCTTCAGAACGGGCTGTAAGCTCGCGGTGGTCGATGCGACCGGGAAGGTGTTGGATACCAGTGTTATTTATCCTACGGCTCCGCAGAATAAGGTGGAGGAGTCGAAAAAGAAGGTCAGGGAGCTTATAGAAAAATACGGGATCACTCTGATCTCAGTGGGCAACGGGACCGCCTCAAGGGAATCGGAGAAGATCATCGTGGATATGCTTAAGGAGCTCGACGGCAGCGTACAGTACGTTATAGTGAACGAGGCGGGCGCAAGCGTATATTCCGCAAGCAAGCTGGCGGCAGAGGAATTTCCGGAGTTTGATGTGGGTCAGAGAAGCGCGGCGTCCATCGCGCGAAGGCTTCAGGATCCTCTTGCCGAGCTGGTGAAGATAGATCCCAGATCCATCGGAGTGGGGCAGTATCAGCACGACATGAACCAGAAAAAGCTCTCAGAGGCTCTGGAGGGGGTAGTCGAGGACAGCGTTAACAAGGTAGGGGTGGATCTTAATACGGCTTCCGCTTCTCTTCTTGAATATATTTCCGGGATCAATAAGACGGTCGCCAGGAATATAGTTGACTACAGGGAAAAGAACGGAAGGTTCAACAACAGGGAGGAGCTCTTAAGGGTGGATAAGCTGGGGCCCAAGGCTTATGAGCAGTGCGCCGGCTTTATGAGGATAACCGGCGGGACAAATCCTCTGGATGCCACCAGCGTTCATCCCGAATCCTATGAGGCCACGGAGAAGCTGCTTAAGAAGCTGGGGCTTACCATGGAGGATGTTAAGAAGCTGAGGGAAAAGGCAGCAAGGCCCGATACCGCGAAAATGTATCATGTCGGAGGCTCTGCGAGAAAGGTGTCTGCCGTTTCCGCGGGAAGCACCACGGCAAGACGCCATAAGAAGGACATGCCCTTCGTAAGGGAAAGAAATACAGCCATGGGCCAGGCACTTTTCATGGCAATGAGCGATCCTGTCAGGCAGAGAAATGATGCCGCAGGAAAGGGAAAAAACGGCGGGGAAGGAACCGGGGACGCGCGCAGGAACGGCCGCAGGAGCAGCGGTACGACTGAGGACAAGGGCTTCATCGCCGAGAGGATAGAGGATAAGAAGGAGCTTGCAAAGGAGCTTGGTATCGGTGAGCTTACTCTTACGGATATAATAAAGGAGTTGGAAAAGCCCGGAAGGGATCCCAGAGAGGATATGCCCAAGCCCGTGCTCAAATCCGATATTCTTGAAATAACCGATCTTAAGCCGGGCATGGTGCTTAAGGGCACGGTAAGGAATGTCATAGATTTCGGTGTGTTTGTTGATATCGGGGTACATCAGGACGGGCTCGTCCATATTTCCCAGATCACGGATAAATATATAAAGCATCCGCTGGATGCTGTCTCCGTGGGTGAGGTGGTAGACGTAAAGGTGCTGGAGGTCGATCCCGAAAAGAAGAGGATAGGACTTTCCATGAAGCTGTAGGGAACGGTCCGCATTTCGGATCGGAGCATTTGCGGGCAGGGAGATGATCTGTTCAGTATACTGAGCAGATCGGCGCAGGAGAAGGCTTATGAATAATGAAAATAATAACAAAGTAAGGCGGCAGAGGCCAGCATGGGGCGGGGTCAGATATATGACCGCAACCGGGATGCTCTCGGCCATAGCCTTTATCCTTATGTTCCTGGATTTCAGCGTGCCGCTTATGCCCTCCTTTATCAAGCTGGACGTTTCCGAGCTTCCTGCCCTTATCGGCGCCTTTGCCATGGGGCCCTCATACGGAGTGATGATCTGTCTCGTGAAGAACCTGCTTCATCTGTTTATTTCAAACACGGGCGGGGTAGGAGAGCTTTCCAACTTTATCCTCGGAGCCTGCTTTGTTTTTACGGCCGGTATCATCTATTCACGGAAAAAAACAAAAAAGAGGGCAGTTATAGGGGCGTTTTGCGGCGCCTTGGTGATGGCGCTCATAAGCATACCGTCAAACTATTTCATCGTCTATCCGGTTTATGAGAACTTTATGCCTCTGGACGCGATACTGTCCATGTATCAGGCGATCAACCCGAAGGCTGATTCACTCCTTAAGTGTCTGATCATGTTTAACGCACCCTTTACCTTTGTGAAGGGTATGATATGCGTACTGATCACTCTTCTCGTATATAAAAGGCTCTCTCCCGTTATAAAGGGCACGCGCCTGAACACGGGCGGCTGACGAGGACCTTCCGGATTCACAGGGCAATCGCTTAATACCTCAAGGCTGTGTGGGCTATGCTGATCATAAGAAAGCCCTGCTCATCGCGGCTGCAGCTCACTAAACTCAAAGCGATTTTTATAATCAGAAAACCTTTCAACAACTCGCTTCACAGTTATCGACGGAATTTAGTGCGCGAGCTCAGACAGGGTTGAAAGGTTTTCCATAAAAATCGCTTTTCATTAAGTGAGCTGCGCAAAAGCTCAGATCAGGACTTCTTATGATCTGCATATCCCGCCAGGGCTATGAGGGTATTAAGCGATTGTCCTGCCGGATTCATTTTCGGGGGTGTCGAACAGCTCTAAATATGATATGATAACAGGTGAGGCTCGGATAATGAGTGTTGAATTTGATGTTAAGATGACTGCGGCAAAAATATATGACTATATGCTTTATCAGATCTTTACCAGCTTTTCCGGGATCCTCGGAGAAGCGGTGGGTCTGCTTCTTATAGTGGGGTATTTTCTGTCACATAAGATAATATATCTGATCGCCGGTGTCGTCATAGTCTTCTATCTGCCGGTCGCGCTGTATTTTCAGGCCAGGAAGCAGATGCAGTCCCCTGCCTTTAAGGAGCCCCAGCATTATAAGCTCTCTGAGGACGGGATCGAGATAACGGTCTGCGGTCAGTCGGACAGCGCTCCGTGGGAGGCGGTGGCGAAGGTGGTATCTACGCGGAAGAATATCATTGTATACACGAATAAGATAAGAGCCAGCCTCTTCCCCATAGAGGATCTGGGAGAGGACGTAACAAAGGTGGTCGAGATCATATCAACGAACGTAGATCCGAAGAAGGTAAATATAAAGCTATGATCTTCGAATCCTTTGGAAGTGAGGATACTCACGAATTTGCAAAAAATCTTGCGGCAACCGCCAAAAGAGGAGACATCTATGCTCTGACCGGCGACCTTGGGGCGGGAAAGACCGTGTTCTGCCAGGGCTTCGCGGAGGGGCTTGGCATTAAGGAATATGTAAACAGCCCTACCTTTACGATACTTGGGATCTATGAGGACGGCAGGCTTCCGATGTATCATTTTGATGTATACAGGATAGCTGATCCCGAGGAAATGTATGAGATCGGCTTTGAGGATTATTTTTTCGGGGACGGGGTCTGTCTCATAGAATGGGCAGGGCTTATTTCCGAGCTGATACCGGACTCGGCCGTGACCGTCGTTATGGAAAGGGATATCAAAAAGGGACCGGATTATCGAAGGATTACTGTCGATGGCGGAAATATAAATGAAGATACTTGCGGTTGATTCCTCGGGGCTCGTCGCCAGCGTGGCCATTGTCGAGGATAATGTCATGACGGCCGAATACACCGTCAATTATAAAAAAACTCATTCACAGACACTGCTTCCGATGCTCGATGAGATCAAAAGGATGACGGAGCTTGACCTTTCATCCGTGGACGCCATAGCGGTGGCAAAGGGCCCGGGGTCCTTTACGGGACTGCGTATAGGCTGTGCTACGGTAAAGGGGCTGGGCTTTGCCCTTAACAAGCCGATCATTGCCGTCCCCACGGCGGACGCTCTGGCAATGAACGCGTGGGGCTACGGAGGGCTGGTATGTCCTTTAATGGATGCCAGAAGGATGCAGGTATATACGGGGATCTATTCCTGGGAGGGAAGCCCTGAGAACGCCCGGGACTTCGGAAGGCTCCATATAATAATGCAGCAGCGTCCCATGAGCGTTTCGGAGCTTATCGGGAAGCTTGATGCCCTTGAAACAGAGGAGAAGGTGCTGTTTCTTGGCGACGGGGTCCCCGTGTATGAAAAGGAGATCACCCGGAAGCTTAAAAGAAGCTGCGAATTTGCGCCGGCTCACATGGGAAGGCAGAGAGCGGGGGCTCTGGCAGTGCTTGCGGGGATATACTATGAAAAGGGGCTTACGGAAACGGCAGAGGAGCATAAGCCGGAATATCTGAGGCTTTCACAGGCTGAGCGGGAAAGAGCCTGCAGGGAGGGCTGTGTGATAAGGCCCATGAAGGAAGAGGACGCGGAGGAGGTCTCGAGGCTGGAGGAAAGGGTATTCTCCATGCCATGGAGAAAAAAGGATTTTCTGGAAATGATCGAGAGGGATAACATGTCCTGTCTCGTTGCCGAGCTTGACGGTGAAATAGTAGGTCAGGCCGGTATAAGAGAGATAGCCGGGGATATCGAGCTTACGAATGTCGCCATAGCAGAGGAGCACCGGAGAAAGGGCTTCGGGAGAAAGCTTTTAAGAGCTGCGATAGAGGAAGGAAAAAGGCTCGGAGGCACACAGTTTACCCTTGAGGTCAGAAAAGGCAACGAAGCGGCAGTAAGGCTCTATGAGAGCGAGGGCTTTAAGAGCGAGGGCGTCAGAAAGGACTTCTATGAAAAGCCCAGAGAGGATGCCCTGGTCATGTGGCTCAGGGACTGTGGCGAAAATGCTTCCGGGAAGGCATCGGGAGACGATCTATGATAGATGTATGTTTGCTCGGGACCGGCGGAATGATGCCGCTTCCGCACAGGTGGCTTACATCGCTTATGTTAAGGTATAACGGAACGGGTATACTGATAGACTGCGGGGAAGGAACTCAGATCGCCATGCGGAAAAAGGGCTGGAGCGCAAAGCCCATAGATATTATCTGCTTTACCCACTATCACGCGGATCACATCAGCGGACTGCCGGGGCTTCTGCTCACCATGGGAAACGCGGAGAGAACGGAGCCCGTAACGATGATCGGGCCAAAGGGCCTTAAGCGTGTGGTGGACGCCTTGAGGATCATAGCTCCTGAGCTGCCCTTTGAAATAATATATCACGAAATACAGGACAGTACCGAGGTCATAGAATGCGACGGATTTACCCTGACCGCATTCAGGGTAAACCATAATGTCACCTGCTACGGCTATACCATGACCGTAAAACGGGCAGGAAGATTTGATGCGGAAAGGGCTAAGAGCCGGGAGATACCATTAAAGCTGTGGAACAGGCTGCAGAAGGGCGAGACCATAGAGGAGGACGGACACCTTTATACCCCTGACATGGTCTTAGGCCCACAGCGGAAGGGGCTTAAGCTCACCTACTGTACCGATACAAGGCCTGTCGAAGCGATAGTGACAAATGCCGAAGGATCGGATCTCTTTATCTGCGAGGGGATGTACGGTGAGCCGGGAATGGAGGAAAAGGCAAAGGAACACCGGCACATGACATTTTATGAGGCCGCGCTTTTAGCTAAGAAAGCCGGGGTCGGAGAGCTGTGGCTGACGCATTACTCACCCTCTCTTGCCTATCCGGGGAATTATGAAGGCGAGGTCAGAAAGATCTTTAAAAAAACAATAGTCGCAAAGGACGGAAGGACAGAAACGTTAAAATATACCGAGGACTGATATACTGTAAAATATACCGAGGACTGATATACTGATAAAGGTAACGGATTATGACCGCAGATCTCCTGTAGGAGACCGGCGCAGACAGGGAAGTTGTTATTATGGCTGAGGCGAAGGGCTCAAATGTGAAAAAGTTTATCATACTGGGTCTTTTTTGTGCGCTTATCATCGGCGCGTTTGCTTTTCTTGCGAACAGACGCCCCGGAAATATCGATGAGGGCGTGAAGCTCAGTGTCGTACAGCAGCTTCTTTCACGCAACCTGAGCACCTCATATCCGCCTACTCCCAAGGAGGTAGTAAAGCTTTACAGCGAATATACGCGCTGCTTCTACGGAGAGCCCTACACCGATGAGGAGCTTGAGGCTCTGGCCATCAAATCAAGAGAGCTTCTGGACGACGAGCTTGTTGCCACACAGACAGATGAGAGCTTTTTAGTATCGCTTAAGAGCGATATCGAAAGATATAAGGCTGAAGGCCGTTCAATATCGAGCTATTCCATAGCATCCGCAGCCGATGTGGAGTATGACAGCTTTGACGGCTACGAATGGGCAAGGCTCAGCTGCTACTATTCCATGAAGGTAGGAAAGTCTATAGTTCCGGTCCACGAAAAATATCTGCTGAGAAAGGATTTTGAAGGACATTGGAAGATAGTGGGCTGGGAGCTTGCACAGGAGGAGTGATTTGAAAAAGGATATACTTATACTGGGGATAGAGACCTCCTGTGACGAGACCGCGGCCGCGGTGGTAAAAAACGGCCGGGAGGTGCTTTCAAACATCATATATTCACAGATAGAGCTTCATAAGGTCTACGGCGGGGTGGTGCCGGAGATCGCCTCAAGAAAGCACATAGAAAAGATAAACCAGGTCACTTCACGGGCACTTGAGGCCGCGGGGGTGACCTTAAATGATATGGATGCCGTGGCAGTCACCTACGGGCCGGGGCTTGTGGGAGCGCTCCTTGTGGGAGTGGCCTTTGCGAAGTCCTTAAGCTTTGCGACAGGCATCCCCCTAGTCGGCGTTCATCATATCGAAGGCCATATAAGCGCGAATTACATAGAGCATAAGGAGCTTGAGCCCCCCTTTATGTCATTGGTGGTGTCGGGAGGGCATACACATCTTGTAAACGTTGCCGGATACGGAAAATACGAGATCCTGGGAAGGACCAGGGATGATGCCGCGGGCGAGGCCTTTGACAAGGTGGCAAGGGCCCTGGGCTTAGGATATCCCGGAGGGCCCGAGATAGACAGAGCGGCAAGGGAGGGCGATCCTTACGCGATCGAATTTCCCCGGGCCAGAGTTTCCGGCTCCGAATATGATTTCAGCTTTTCAGGGCTTAAATCCGCTGTTCTCAATTATCTCAACAGTGCGGAAATGAAGGGGGAGGAGATACGTGTGCCCGATGTGGCGGCCTCCTTTCAGAAGGCGGTAACGGACGTCCTTACCGAGCACTCGATCAGGGCTCTCGGACAGAGAGGTGAAAAGCGCCTTGCCCTTGCGGGAGGGGTCGCTTCAAACTCCGCTCTCAGAGCCTCGATGAAGGAAGCCTGTGATAAGGAGGGAATAGCCCTGTACTGCCCGTCGCCCGTGTATTGTACGGATAATGCCGCGATGATAGCGGTCTGCGGCTATTATGAATATATGAACGGAGTAAGGTCCCCTTTGACGCTTAATGCGGTTCCGGGCCTTAAGCTGGGAGAGAGAAATGGATAAGATAGCTGTTCTGATCCCCTGTTATAATGAAAGCAGCACCGTGGAAAAGGTAGTGAAGGATTTTAAGGCTGCCCTTCCGGAGGCTGTTGTATATGTATATGACAATAATTCGGACGACGGGACCGACGAGCTTGCAAGGCGGGCAGGGGCTGTGGTCCGCTACGAATACCAGCAGGGCAAGGGCAATGTCATACGCAGGATGTTTGCGGAGATAGATGCCTTATGCTATATCATGGTGGACGGGGACGATACCTACCCTGCCGAGGTCGCGGGGAGGATGGCGGAGCTTGTGCTTGACAGGCATGTGGATATGGTAGTGGGGGACAGGCTGTCCTCGACCTATTACAACGAGAACAAGAGGCCCTTTCACGGCTTCGGGAACACTCTGGTCAAAAGCCTTATAAATGTGCTTTTCGATACTGACATAAAGGATATAATGACCGGCTACAGGGCCTTCAGCTACCGCTTTGTAAAGACCTTCCCGGTACTCTCGAGAAGCTTTGAGATAGAGACTGAAATGACGATCCACGCGGTGGATAAGAACATGTACATAGAAAACATTGTTATTGATTACCGTGACAGGCCGGAGGGCAGCGTGTCAAAGCTCAATACCTTCTCTGACGGGATCAAGGTGCTTAAGACCATACTGCGGCTTATGCGCACCTACAGGCCCATGGGGTATTTCGGTGTCGGGGCGTTGTTGATGATAATAGTAGCGACCTGCTTTTTCATTCCCGTCTTTACGGAGTATTTAAGGACAGGGCTGGTGCTCAGGTTCCCTACCCTCATCGTCTGCGGCTTTACGGTGATCGCGGCGCTTCAGTCGCTTTTCGCCGGCTTTCAGCTTAGCACCATCTACCAGAAGAACAGGCAGGACTTTGAGCTGGAGCTTTATAAGGTCACGGCCAGGCAGAAATCTCTGGCAGATAAGGAAATGATCGAGTGCCATTAATATAAGGAAAGGAGGCCGGTTTGAACGGATATCCGGTGGAAGGCTCCAAAAACGAGGCCCAAAGGCCCGGGGCTTTAGGCTCCAGATCGTCTGCGATAGTCCTTGCGGCAGGAAGGGGAAGGCGGATGGGCGGGGATATCGCAAAGCAGTTCCTTGATATAAACGGCTTTCCGGTGCTGTATTATTCGCTCAAGGCCTTTCAGGAGAGCTTCGTGAATGAGATAATACTGGTGTGCGCTGCACAGGAAAGGGATTTCTGCAGGGAGCTTACTGAGCGGTACGGCTTTGACAAGGTAAGCGCCATAACGGACGGAGGGAAGGAGCGGTACCATTCCGTGGCAGCAGGCCTTTCCTCGGTAAGCCCCGGTACGGATTACGTCTTCATTCATGATTCCGCAAGACCTTACCTGACCGGGGACATTCTTGACAGGGCTCTTGCTACAGCTGTGCGATACGGCTCTGCCATCGTTTCGGTCCCCTCTAAGGATACCGTTAAGATCGCCGATAAGGAGGGCTTTATAGTATCCACCCCCGACAGGGAGTCCGTATATATCATGCAGACCCCGCAGGTGTTTCGATATCTGCCTGTGAAAAGGGCCTATGAAAAGCTGCTTGAAAACGAGGAGGAGCTTAAGGAAAAGGGGATAAGGATCACTGACGACGCAATGGTAATGGAGCTGTTCGGCGATGTCAGGATAAAGCTTTCGGAGGGAAGCTACAAAAACATCAAGCTTACGACTCCCGAGGATATGGCCGTTATGGGCATTTATCTTGGAGAGAGGGATTTATAAAAAAATAAGATTTTTGTTGAAGTCAGGTCCATTTTGAGGTATAGTAATAGGGTAGTGCAGTAGGGGCTATAGTTCAGTTGGGAGAACGCCTGCATGGCATGCAGGAGGTCGTCAGTTCGAGTCTGATTAGCTCCATACGGAGAGATATCGAAGCGGTCATAACGAGGCGGTCTTGAAAACCGTTTGTCCTAACGGGCACGTGGGTTCGAATCCCACTCTCTCCGCTCTTTTATGTAACAGTTCACACTCAGGTGAGCTGTTGCGCACGGGGCGTGGCTTACGCATTAAAGTACGCCCTCGATCCAAAAAGCGGATCGGATCGTTGCGATTGGTTTTCGTTTATCTGGGTCCTGTGAAACCGGGGGTTGTCCGGTTCCCGGGGCCTTTTTTATCGCAGAGCCGCCGAAAGGGATATGATATGAAAAACGGTAATTTCCTTCATAAGCTGTTGCGTAACGCGAATATACCCGCCGGATCAGGTGAGCGGAAGCATGATGATTATGACAGACAGGGTATCGTTGTCCTGGCCTGCTCGGCAGCGGGGATAGCCGTAAATCTTCTCCTGTCATATCTGGCAAATGGGCTGCCGGTCTATCTCGACACCGCGGGGACCATTGCGGTTGCGGCGCTTTTCGGGAGCTTCCCCGGGATAATAACGGGTATGCTGACGAGTGTTTTCAAAAGCTTTCATTCGGAGCATTATCTGTATTATTCCATAGTAAACATACTTGTCGCCATATATACCGCGCATTCCGTAAGGAAGGGCAAACACAGCACGCCCTCCCGGATATTTAAGGACATCCTTACGCTTGCCGTCATAAGCGGAGTACTCGGAACCGTCTTTGAGTGGGGGCTTTCGGACAGGCCCGCAAAAGAGGTCGAGGAGCTTGCGAGGATGATCTCGGGAACAGATCATAACTATGTTTTTTATCTCTGCACGATGTTTATAAACATCGGGCTGAATCTCGTGGACAAGGCCGTTACCTTCGGTCTGGCCCTTTTTGCGATCCGCTTTGTGCCCGCGGACAGAAGAAAGGAAATGTGGGACAGCAGCTGGAGGCAGAAGCCCCTTACGGGCGAGGAGATAAAAAAAATAAACAGGCAGGCCCGGCAGGGAAAGCAGTCCCTTAAGAAAAGGATGCTGACGATGCTCCTTATCTCGGCTCTTGCGATCGCCGCGGTAATGAGCTGGATAACTGTGATGTTAAGCTATGAAAGCACTAAGGAGGAGTACCGCCGGACGGCAGTCAATACCGCGAGGTTTGCGGCTTCAGTCCTTGATCCCGGCATGATAGATACATACCTTAAGGACAAAAAAAATGCCCAGGGCTATATTGAGACCGAGGACCTCCTTTACAGGATCAGGGATAATGCCCCAGGAGTGCTGTATCTGTATGTATTGAGGATAGAAAAGGAGGGCTGCAGGTTCATTTTCGATCTTGCGGCGGATGATGGAACGGAACCCTTCTCTCCTGGAGATTTCACCCCCTTTGAGGAGGCCTTTGAGCCCTATGTGCCTGCCCTGTCCGCCGGTGAGGAGATCGAGCCGGTGGAATCCGATGACACCTTCGGGTGGGTGCTCAGCGCCTACTGTCCGGTAAGGGACGAGAAAGGCATCACGGTCTGCTACGCCTGCGCGGATGTTTCCCTGGAATACATGTCAAATTTTGTAAAACAGTTCTTACTCAGGGTACTTCTCAGCTTTACGGGCTTTTTTGTTCTGATACTTGCCTACGGCTTCTGGACCTCAGGCTATTTTCTTATTTATCCCGTCGGGGCCATGGTAGCTTCGGTCGAAGGCTTCATGCAGGACGATGAGGATCTGGAGACCTTTGATGAGCATGTAAGGATATTAAAGACACTGAACATCCATACCGACGATGAGATAGAAAGCCTGTACCATGCAATATGCAAGCTGTCCTCCGATTCGGCGGAAAAGATGAGAGGGATAAGGCATTACGCCGAGGCCACGGCCCAGATGCAGAGGGGTCTTATCATCACCATGGCGGACATGGTCGAGAGCCGTGACTCCGATACGGGAGCCCACGTCCAGAAGACGGCGGCCTATGTAAGGATAATACTGGAGGGACTTAAGAAAAAGGGCTATTACGCGGAAAAGCTCACCCCTAAATATATGTCTGACGTGGAAAATTCCGCTCCCCTTCACGACGTGGGAAAGATAAACATACCCGATGCGATCCTTAATAAGCCCGGGAAGCTTACGGATGAGGAATATGAGATAATGAAGACCCATGCCACGGCCGGCAAGGAGATCATAGAAAAGGCCATAAGCACCGTTCAGGGGGCAAGCTACCTTAAGGAAGCAAGGAATATGGCCGGGTATCATCATGAACGCTGGGACGGAAAGGGCTATCCTGAGGGCCTGAGCGGAGAGGTCATACCTCTTTCGGCCAGGGTAATGGCGGTGGCGGATGTGTTTGACGCACTGAGCTCCCCAAGGGTCTACAAGCCTGCCTTTCCCCTGGAAAAGGCCCTTGCCATATTGGAGGAGGGGTCCGGAACGCAGTTCGATCCCAAATGCGTAGAGGTCTTTATGGAATCGCTGCCTGAGGTAAAGCTGATACTTAAAAAATTTAATGGTTAAGGAGCCATGATGATAAACAACAGAAGGTATAAGCTTTGTATTTTCACCGTTTTGCTTGCAGTGCTTTTTTCAGGTGCTCTGAGCCGGTCTGCTTTAGCTTCCGGAGAAAGAACGGTGATATCTGAAGCTGAGGATACAGAAGTAAGGATAGGGGGAGGCTACGCCGTGACCGGACAGCTTGAGAATACAGGCTATACGGCTGAGCTTTATGATGCCACAAACGGCCTTCCGACCTCAGACGCCAATGTGATCCTCGGCACCGGGGACGGATATATCCTGATCGGCGGATACAGCGGGATAATCCGGTATGACGGAAGTTCCTTTGAAAGGCTGGATGCCTCGGGCGGGCTTACAAGCGGGAGAGCGCTGTTTGAGGATCAGCTGGGCAGGGTCTGGGCAGGTACGAACGATAACGGCGCGGTCATGCTGGATCACGGGGAAAGCCGGCACTATACCTATCTGGACGGGCTGCCCTCTTCTTCGGTGCGGTCATTTTCGGAGGATAAGGAGGGAAGGATATACATAGGCACCACCAACGGGATAGCCTGTGTGGACAGGAGCCTTTCGGTAAGTGTCGTCGACGATGAGAGGCTTAACGGCAGGACCGTGGTAAGGCTTGCCGCCGACGGGGACGGGATCGTATACGGAAATACGGCGGAAGGAGAGGTGTTCTCTCTTGAAGCCGGAGAGCTCTCCGCCTTCTATAACGTAGAGGAGCTGGGGGTCGGCTATGTGACAACGATCTATACGGACGAGGAGGAAAAGGGAAGGCTGTATCTCGGGACCGACAGTGATAAGCTTTATTACGGCGCCCTCGGGGAAAAAGCCTCAGAGCTTAAGGAGATATCAGTAGCTCCGGCGGACAATCTTTACTGGATAACCAGAGCCTGCGGAAGGATGTGGGTAACATCGGAAAATATCACGGGCTATATAGATGAAAACGATGTTTTTAATGTGCTTGAAAATATACCGATGGATAATTCCATCGACATGATGACCGCCGATTATCAGGGCAATCTGTGGTTTGCCTCCTCAAGGCAGGGCGTAATGAAGGTCGTTACCAATAATTTCCTCAACGTTACCGGGACGGCAGGGCTTCCCGATGAGGCGGTAAACGCCACCTGCCTGTTTAACGGCATGCTCTGCTTAGGCACCGACAGCGGACTGAAGATACTTGACAAGGATCTTGAGCCTGTCGAGAATGAGCTGACCGAATACCTGGGAGATTCAAGGATACGATGCCTTATGGAAGACAACGGAAATCTCTGGATATCGACCTTTACAAACGGTCTCGGGCTTGTATGCTACACCGCGGACCGGCAGATAGAAAGCTACACGGAAGAAAATGGGATGCTTAATTCCCAGGTAAGATGCACGGTAAGCGCCGGGGACGGCTCCATCCTTGCCGGAACGAACGGGGGACTTGCGGTAATAAAGGACAAAAAGGTAGTAAGGACTGTCGGCTCCGGGGATGGGATAAACAATACGGTATTCCTGACGGTCGCAGAGGGTGAAAACGGCGATATATACGCCGGTACGGACGGAGACGGTATTTACATCATAAAGGAAAACGGAACGGAAAGGATCGGGCGGGAGAACGGACTTACCAGTGACGTTATCTTAAGGATAAAAAAGGATGAGGACAGAGGGCTTTACTGGATAATAACCTCAAACTCCATAGCCTATTATAAGGACGGGACCATTACGAACGTGGAAAGCTTTCCTTATAATAATAACTTTGATATTTATTTTGATAATAATGATAACCTGTGGATACTGTCGTCCTATGGGGTATACTGCGTCAAGGCGGAGGATATGCTTAAAGACACTATAACCGACTACAGGCTTTATACCATTGCTAACGGGCTCACAGGTACTCCCTCGGCAAATTCCTACAGCGCGCTTGATGAAAACGGAAACCTGTATATAGCGGCCAGAAACGGAGTGAGTAAGGTCAATATAAATCATTATTTCGAGGAATCGGCAAGGATCAGGGTGGGCATACGGTCGATAATGTGCAATGACGAGGAGATACATCCGGATAAAAACGGCACATATGTCATACCAGCCGCCACCGGGCGTATTCAGATAACCCCGGCCATACTCGACTATACCATGACCAATCCCACTGTTCATGTTTTCCTTGAGGGCAGCGATGACGACGGGATCACCGAGGAGCAGAGCAGGCTTTCGACGCTTGAATATACAGGGCTTGACTATGGCGACTACCTGCTCCATATTCAGGTGCTTGATGTGGGGACCGGTAAACCGCTGCAGGATGAGACCTTTAAGATAGTAAAGGAGCCAAGGCTCTTTGAGCTGCTGATCATGCGGATACTGTTCATGCTGCTTTTTGCCCTGACAGCGGGTGTGATCGTCTGGAGGGTCATGACGGGCACGGTCATACGAAGGCAGTATGATGAGATACGAAAGGCTAAAGATGAGGCAGAAAGGGCAAACTCAGCCAAATCAAGGTTCCTTGCCAATATGTCTCATGAGATCCGCACCCCGATAAATACCATAATGGGAATGGATGAGATGATACTGAGGGAAAAGGCCGACGGCGTTCCCAGAGAGTATTTCATGTCCGTGGTAAACTACGCCCTTGATATCAGGAACGCTTCGGAAGCTCTTCTTGGCCTCATAAACGATCTGCTTGATATTTCAAAGATAGAATCCGGAAAGATGAATCTGGTCGAGACGGAATATGATCTGAAGGAGCTTCTTTACTCGATAGTCACCATGATACGGGTCCGGAGCATGGAAAAGAAGCTCAGCTTTGAGCTTGATATCGATCCGTCTCTTCCGTCAGGACTGTACGGTGATTCGGGGAAGCTGAAGCAGATACTGTTGAATCTTCTGACCAACGCGGTAAAATATACCCCTGCGGGAGGGTTTTCCCTTAAGGTATCACGGGAGGCCGTGGAAAACGCGGATGCGGCTGAAAAACCGGAGCCTGAGGAGGAAGCCTGCGGCATAAGGTTTTCCGTAAAGGATACCGGGATAGGCATAAAGCCCGAGGATATGGGGAAGCTTTTTTCGGCCTATCAGAGGCTTGACGAGGAAAAGAACAGCGCCATCCAGGGGACCGGCCTCGGGCTTGATATCTCGGGACGCTTTGCGGAACTGATGAACGGCAGGCTCTGGTGTGAAAGCGTATACGGGGAGGGCTCCGAGTTCATCCTGACCATAACCCAGAGGGTAGTGGATCCCTCTCCCATGGGCGAGTTTAACGAGCTTGAGCATGAAGAGGTCAGGGGCCCCTATGTACCTCAGTTTGTGGCGCCCGACGCGGAGGTCCTGGTGGTGGACGACAATCCCATGAACCTTCATGTCATAAAGGAGCTTTTAAAGGCTACCAGGGTCTTTGTCACCACGGCAGAAAGTGGAGAGGAATGCATCGAGAAGGTAAAATACGGGAATTACGATGTTGTTCTTCTGGATCACATGATGCCGGGGATGGACGGGCTGGAAACAGTCGCAAGGATAAGGGAAATAAGGCCTGAGCTGCCTGTCTACGCACTGACGGCAAATGCGGTTGCGGGAGGGGACGAGTTCTACATATCCAAGGGCTTTAACGGTTACCTGTCAAAGCCCATAGACAGCGAAGCGCTTGAAAAAGCAATAATGAAGCATCTGCCTGAGGAGATCATGATGAAGCCCCAGGCCGCAGACGTGTCAGCCCTTCATGCGGAGGAAGGCAAGGATGAGGAGCTTCCTGAGGATATGCTTTGGTTGAATGACGTTAAGGGAATATCCGTACCCGAAGGGATCAAAAACTCCGGCGGAGTATCATCCTTTGTCTTTTCAGTGAAGCTTTTCTATGATAATCTGGATGATAATGCCGAAGTGATCGAAAATGCATACAGGGACGGTGATATAAGGCTCTATACCGTGAAGGTGCATGCGCTTAAGAGCTCTCTTCGGATCATCGGCGCACAGGAGCTGTCAGGGCGTGCCCAGGAGCTTGAGGATGCGGGGAACAGGGAGGACCTTGATTTCATACGTGAAAATAATGAAGGCTTCATGTCGGATTACAGGGCATATAAGGAAAGGCTTTCAAGGCTTGAAGAAAAGCCTTCTGACTCCGGGGATGACCGTGAGGAAATATCCGCTGAAGAGCTTAAGGATGCCTTTGATGCCCTGCGGGAGGTCATCCCGCAGATGGATTATGATGCCGTAGAGATGATACTGGAACAGCTGAGCGCGTTCCGCCTTCCGAAAGAGGCAAAAAAGCTGACCGCCGAGCTTGCAAGGCTGTTAAAGCTTCTTGACTGGGACGGGATGGAAGAGCTGATGGGAGGTAGCACGGATGCCTGAGAGTCATGTAATGGTGATCGGAAGCAAGGAATCCTTTATCATACGCGTGCTTTTAAAAAAAGTGCGCGATGCGGGAGTGGCCTGTGAATTCGTAACCTGGGACGTAAATGACATTAATGCCAAATGGGAGGGCACAAGCCTCGTTGCTTTGTTCATGGACGGAGGAGCACTGCCGCCTGAGGCTTCTCTGCATTTTCTGTCGGACAAAATGTCCGACGGAGGCTGCCGTATCATTCCCGTAGGCGATAAGAATGACATACAGTATATCACGGAGCGTTTTCCGAAGGAGCTTGTATACAGGAGCTTTACAAGGCCTGTGAACAACGAGGAGTTTGTAAACACGGTAACGGAGCTTGCCGTAAAATATGACTCCGGAGAGTTTCGGAAGACCATTCTTATCGTGGATGATGATCCGGGGTATCTGGGGCTTGTCAGGGAATGGCTGAAGGGGACCTATAAGGTCGCCCTGGCAAATTCGGGACTTCAGGCTATAAAGTGGCTGGGAAAGAATAAGGCGGATCTTATACTGCTCGATCATGAAATGCCCGTGACAAGCGGTCCCCAGGTGCTTGAAATGTTAAGGAGCGACGAGGAGACCAGATCGATACCGGTAATGTTCCTTACCGGAAAAAGCGATAAAAAAAGCGTGATGGCTGTGGTGGCTCTGAAGCCGGAGGGCTATATATTAAAAAATGTACAGAAGCAGGATCTTCTGGCAGCGCTTGAGAAATTTTTCATGACAAATAAATAGTCTGCTGTTCACTGGCAATGTCATTAACTTAAGCTGCTGTATGTTATGGACGACTCTGCGAAGGTTTCCAATTCTGTGTCGAGATGACGCTTCCCTCCGAAGAGCTAAAATGTTGCGGCGGCGCGGAGCGCCTTAACCCGCAACTGATCCACGAATTTCTAAGACGCTCAGGAAGAGCCTTTGCGCCTAAGAAATTCGGGATGGATCTCTTCTCCGGTCAAAGCGCGTCTGAACATCTCGACACAGAATGGAACC